>MKWU01000351.1_pt1 | contig 88079 bp, 75 predicted proteins | sample 809101 | NCBI WGS metagenome assembly MKWU01 (sample SAMN05860141, study PRJNA318959) | sponge metagenome | host: Aplysina aerophoba | place: Slovenia: Piran, Adriatic Sea, Gulf of Piran | collected 2013-05-07
CTTCGGCGGCAAGGGCACGCCCATGGACCTGCCCGTCTGCTACTTCCTCGCACGAGCGGCCGGGCGTCCGGTGCGGATGGTCGCCGACTACATCGAGGAGTTCATGGCGGGGACGCGGCGGCACGCCACGCCCACGCCGGGCGGCGCGCGGCGCGCGGCCGGCCCGTACCGGGTGCCGAACACCCGCATCGAGTCGGTCCACGTCTACACGAACACGGTTCCGGGCGGGCACATGCGCGCCCCCGGCTCCCCGCAGGCAGTCTTCGCGCTGGAGAGCCACCTCGACGAGGTCGCGCGTGAACTGGGCCTCGACCCGCTGGAGTTCCGCATGCGGAACCTCATCGAGGACGGCGAGGAGACCGCGTGGGGGCAGCACTTCGAGAACGTCCGCGTGAAGGAAACCCTCGAAGCCGCCGCGGACGCCGCCGGGTACAGGGAGGCAACGGCCCCCTTCGTCGGGCGCGGGATCGCTATCGGCGACCACGGCTCGGGCGGTGGCATCGGTAACGCCGAAGTCGCACTCGAGCCGGGTGGCGGGGTGGTGCTGGGTACGGCGATCTTCGACCAGGGCAGCGGCACCCACACCACGCTCCAGCAGGTGGTGGCCGAGGAGATGCGGGCGCCGCTGCATCGCATCCGCCTCGAAGTGTGGGACACCGACGGCACCGTCGACGACTCCGGTATCGGCGGGAGCCGTGCGACGCGCGTGAACACGACCGTGGCCTACCAGGCTGCGCAGGACGCGCGCAGCAGGCTCGTGGCGCTGGCCGCTGAGCGCCTCGATGCACCCGAGGAGGCGATCACCCTCGACGGCGACGAGCTGCGCGTCGAGGGTCGCGACGACGTGCTGCGCTGGCCCGAGCTGCTGGCCGAGTGGGAAGAGCGGGTCGTCGGTCGCGCGTACCTCGAGGACACCGAACCCGTGCGCGTCACGGGCTTCGTCGCCCAGATCGCCGAGGTCGAGGTCGACCCCGAGACGGGCCAAGTGCGCGTGCTCGGGCTGACCACGGCCCATGACGTGGGGCGGGTGCTTAACCCGGTCGGACACCAGGGCCAGATCAACGGCGGCGTCGTGCAGGGCCTCGGCTACGCACTCATGGAGGAGCTCACCGTCGAGGACGGACGCGTCGCGACCCTGTCGTTCGGCGACTACAAGATACCGACGAGCCTCGATATTCCCGAGCTGCGCACGGTGCTCCTGGAGTCCGAAGACGGAGTCGGCCCGTACGACATCAAGGGCATCGGCGAGACGCCGAACGTGCCGGTGGCCGCGGCGATCGCGAACGCCGTCGCGGACGCGGCCGGCGTGCGCATCGCGGACCTCCCGCTCACCTCGGAGAAGGTCTATCGCGCCTTGCGCGGCGAGGAGTCCAGCAGCAGCCGGGCCGCCGGCCGGGCAGGCTCGACGGAGTAGCCATGCATCTGACCGTCAACGGCCAGCCCGTCGAAGCCGACCCCCCGGCCGGGGAGCTGCTCATCGACTTGCTGCGCACGGGCCTCGGGCTGACGGGCACGAAGGAAGCGTGCTCGGTCGGCGTGTGCGGCGCGTGCACGGTGCTGCTCGACGGCCGCATGGTGGCGTCGTGCCTGACGCTCGCCGCGCAGGCCGACGGCGCCGAGGTCGTCACCGTCGAGGGCCTCGCGGAGGACGACCGGCTGCACCCGATCCAGGAGAGCTTCCTCGAACGTGGCGGGCTGCAGTGCGGGATCTGCACGCCGGGCCAGTTGGTCGCGGCTCGCGCGCTGCTCGACGTGAACCCGTCGCCGAGCGAGGACGAGGCGAAGCGCTGGATGACCGGGAACCTCTGCCGCTGCACCGGCTACTACCAGATCCTCGAGGCCATCGCCGACGCCGCCTCGCACGGCGAGGCGTAAGGGTGCTGCACGACTTCACCTTCCACCGGCCGGACACGCTGCCGGAGGCGTTGGCGCTCCTGGACGAGCATGGCGAGGACGCCCGCCCGTTCGCCGGCGGGACGGCGCTGGTCGTGCTCATGAAGCAGTCGCTCGCGCTGCCCGATCACCTCGTCAGCCTCGACCGCATCGAGGGCATGTCGGAGATCCGGCTGGACGGGGACGCGCTCCATATCGGCGCGCTCGTGCGCCATCGCGAGGTGGAGACCTCGCCGCTGGTGCGGGAGGCAGCGCCGCTGCTCGCCGAGACGTACGGGCGCGTCGCGACGGTGCGGATCCGCAACATGGCGACTGTGGGCGGCGGCCTCGCGCACGCCGACCCGGCGCAGGATCCGCCCGCTGCCCTCATCGCGCTCGGCGCGAGCGTGCGGGCCGTGTCGAGCGGCGGCGCCCGCACCATCGCGGTCGAGGACCTGTTCTTCGACTACTACGAGAGCGCCCTCGAACCGGGCGAGGTCATCGAGTCGGTCAGCGTGCCGCGGCCGGCCGCGGGCGCGCGCTCGGTGTACCTCAAGTTCCTGCCGCGCACCGAGGACGACTACGCGACGGTCGCCGTCGCCGCACTGGGCGAGGTCGATGGCGCAACGTGCACCAACGTGCGGGTCGCGCTCATCGCCGCTGGCCCCACGCCGCTGCGCGCGACCGAGGTCGAGCGTGCGCTCGTAGGGCAGCCCGTGAGCGCCGAGGCGGTGCGTGAAGCGGCCGAGGCTGTGCGAGACCTCGTCGATCCCCTCGACGACTTCCGTGGCTCGGCCGACTACAAGCGCGAGATGGCCGTCGTGTTCACGCGGCGCGCCCTCGAACGGACGCTGCTGGCGGAGGGCGCATGATCTTCGAGCACACGATCACGGTGGATGCGCCGTCGGAGGCCGTCACGGCCTTCCTGGCCGACGTCCCGCGCGTCGCAGCGTGCGTGCCGGGCGTGCAGGACGTGACGCTCGTCGGCGACGACGAGTACGAGGGCCGGCTGCGCGTGCGGCTCGGCCCCGTGGGGTTCTCGCTGACGGGCCAGGCGCAGGTGCAACGCGACGAGGCCGGGACGCTGCAGGCGCGCGGCGGGGGACGCGACCGGCGCATCGGGGCGGGCGTGGACGCCGTCATCGAGGCGCGTGTTGAGCCCCTCGACGCTGGTGACAGCGAGTTGCGCGTCACCGCCGACGTCCAGTTCTCGGGACGCCTCGCGGAGCTCGGCCAGCCGCTCATTCGCCGCAAGGCGGATGCGATGGTCCGCGACTTCGCGAAGAACATGCAGGCCGCCTTCGCCGACGGGTAGGTTTGCCGGGGCCGGTCGGCTCATCCCGCCTCGCTGGCACGTGGCGGGCGCCTGCACCGTCGGCTAAGGTCGCACGATGGACTGGAACGACAACCCCGAGCAGGCTGCCTTCCGCTCCGAGGTGCGCACGCTGCTCGCAGAGAAACTTCCCGAGCGCTACCGCACGCCCGGCGGCAACTGGGCCGAGGACCGTCGCTCACCGGATCCGGATGTGAGCCGGGCGGCCGAGGAGTGGACCGAGGCGCTCGCCGAGCGCAAGTGGTTCGCGCCCCACTGGCCGGAGGAGTACGGCGGCGCCGGCCTCACCATCTGGGCGCAGACGATCCTGCGCGAGGAGATGGCGACGGCGCACGCTCCGGCGGTCGGGGGCCCGGGCGTGGTGCAGTACGGCCCGACGATCATCCTCGTCGGCAACGAGGAGCAGAAGCGCGACTTCCTGCCGCGGATGGTGAGCGGGGAACTGCTGATGCACTCCGGGCTGTCGGAGCCGGGCGCGGGCTCCGACCTCGCCTCGCTGCAGACGCGGGCCGTGCGCGACGGCGACGAGTACGTGATCAACGGCCAGAAGATCTGGACCTCGAACGGCCACCTCGCGGACTACCTCTGGGTGCCGGTGCGCACCGACCCCGACGCGCCCAAGCACCGCGGGATCAGCGCGCTGCTGATCCCCACCGACCTCCCCGGAGTGGAGTTCCGGCCGCTCATCAACATGGGCGGCGAGCACGGCTTCAACGAGTCCTTCTTCGAGGACGTACACGTGCCCGTCAAGAACCGCATCGGCGAGGAAAACCGCGGCTGGTACGTCGGCGCGACCGCGCTCGACTTCGAGCGCTCGGGCATCGCGGGCTCGGCGACGGTCAGGCGCGACGTGCGCGAGCTGGCGGACTACCTCGGGAGCGACGAGGGCCGGACGCGTTCGCGCCTGGCGAGTTCGCCGGCACTGCGCCGCGAGATCGCGGACGTGGCGATCGCCGCCGACGTGCACTACAACCTCTGCCTGCGGATCGCGTCGATGCAGGATGCGGGGCGCGTCCCCAACTACGAGGCGTCGATGGGCAAGGTCTTCGGCACCGAGCTCACGCAGCGCATCGCGCGCACGGCCGTGAGCGCGTTCGGCCTCTACTCGAACCTCTGGGACGAGGACGACGCCCGAGCCCCGATGGATGCGCGGGCGGCGCGGTCGTACGTCTTCTCGGTACCGCAGACGATCGCCGGGGGCACCTCGGAGATCCAGCGCAACATCATCGCGACTCGCGGGCTCGGGCTCCCGAGGACGTAGCGGCCCACGTCTCCGCACGAGTCGATAACCGACGCCGGTGCATGGATCGGATACTCAGTCTGGTAGACGCTCCGGCGGCAACGGGAACAGACCTTGTTTGCGCGCCTGGGCGGGTCATGTTCGACTTGCCGGGGACGTCGCGACGAGGGCGAAGCGCATGCCACGAGGCGAGCATCGGGGTCTCATCCAGACCGTGCTGGGCCCCGTGGCCCCATCGGAGCTCGGTCCCACCACCACGCACGAGCACCTCCACGTCGACATCTCGTTCCTCTTCCGCCCCGCGCGCTACTCGCCGTCCCGGGAGCTGGAGGATGCGCCGCTGACGCTCGAGCACCTGGGCTGGATACGGCGCAACTACTACAGCAACCACTCCAACCTGCACTTGATGGATCCGGAGACCGCGATCCGGGAAGCGCGGATGTACCGCGATGTCGGAGGCGGCGCGATCGTCGATGCGACCACGGCGCGCATCGGGCGCGACCCCGCCGGGCTGGCCCGCATCTCCCGCGAGTCGGGCGTGCACGTGGTCATGGGCGCCGGCTTCTACGTGGACGCGATGCATCCCGAGGGGATGGACGAGCGGAACGTCGAGGATCTTGCGCTGGAGATCGCCGCCGACCTGACGGAAGGCGTCGACGGCACCGGCATCAGGGCGGGCATCATCGGAGAGGTCGGTTGCGGCTGGCCGCTCATGCCGAACGAACGCAAGTCTCTCGAGGCGGCGGCCATCGCACAGCAGGAGACCGGCGCGGCGATCCTGATTCACCCCGGACGGAACCAGGGCGCGCCTGTTCAGATCCTCGAGCTGCTGGCGGACGGCGGCGCGGACATCTCGCGGGTGATCATGGGCCACCTCGACCGCACCGTGTTCGACTTCGACGTGCTGCGAGGCATCGCCGAGTGGGGCTGCTACCTCGAATGGGACCTGTTCGGCAACGAGGGGTCGTACTACCCGCAGGCCGATGTCGACATGCCCAGCGACGCCCAGCGGCTGGACGTCATCAGGCGCATCGCCGACGAGGGCTACGGCGACCGGGTTGTCATGGGGCAGGACATCTTCACGAAGCACCGGCTCGTCACGTATGGCGGGCACGGCTACGGCCACATCCTCGAGAACATCGTCCCCACGATGCGGCGCAAGGGCTTCTCGGACGACGAGATCCGGGCGATCACCGAGGACAATCCGGCCCGCGTCCTCGCCCTCGCCTGACGGCCCCGAGGCGCCCCGCCCTCAGGGCGCGCCAAGCGACAGCCCCTCAGACGGCGTCGCGGCGATGGCTCGCGATCCGCTCGGCGAGTTCGGGAAAGGCCGGGTCGATCTCGTAGCGGTAGCCGTCCCAGTAGCCGTCGCGGCTCGGGTCGAAGCGCCGGGGCGGCGTGGCGCTGTCGAGCGCGAGTCGTTTCATGCACCGCTCGATGTGTGCCTGTTGCGAGACAGCTTCGTCGGGCGCCACCGGGGGAAGCACATCGACGCTCATCGACTGGCCCGCGCGCAGCGTGGGGGCGAACGGGTGCTCCCAGACGCGGTGGCCGCCCGTGACGACGACCGGGAGGAGCGGGCGGCCGAGGCGGCGCGCGAGGTGAAACGCTCCCGGCTGGAACGCGATCTCGATGCCGAGGATGGAGCCCTGCGGGAAGAGGAGCACGCTGTCTCCGGCCTCGATGGCAGCCTGCGCGCCGCGTCGGAGCGCGCGGGCTGCGGGGATAGGGCGCTCGGGGCGGATCAGCAGGTGCCGCCCGCGCACGAGCTGGTCGCCGAGGAACGGGAACGTGGCGAGCTCGTCGCGGGCGACCGCGGTGAACGAGAGCGGAAGGTGGAGCAGCGCGATGCCGTCGGCGAAGCCCTCGTGGAGGGAGACGACGACGTACCGCTCGTCGGGGTCGATGTGTTCGAGGCCGCTGATGTGCAGGCGCAGGCCGAGGAGGCGCGTGGCCAGCCGCGCCCACCAGCGCTCGGCGGCCCGCATGGCCGCCCGGCCGCGGATGCCCGCGGGGCCGTGCTCCGGCAGCGCCGCCGCGACGCGCAGGACGAGCCTCGCGGGACCGAGCAGGATGAGGACGGCTACCCAGGCCCGGAGCCATTCGCGTGTGGACCCGACCGCAAGCTCGCCGCCAAGGAGGGTGCGTCGAGGCTCCCCGGCGTTGGGGGCGTCGAACCCGGCCTCGTCAGGAGTCATCGACACCGGCGGCCGTCGTGCGCGCTGCCGGCGCGAGGGCGCGGCGGAGCCGGTCCTCGTCGGGGACGATCCCCTGCGTGATGATCTTGCCGTCGATCGTGACGACCGGCGGGTGCCAGCCGCCGCGGCGCAGGGCGTCGAACAGGTGGTTGAACCACGGTTTGACGCGCACCTCGACATGCGGGAGGTCGGCGGCGACGCGCTGGACGAGGCGGACCGTCAGGTCGCACTCCTCGCAGACGGCGTGCGGGACGTTGAAGAAGAGCTGCCGGCCGGTCATGGGGTAGACGGTCACGACCGTCGAGACGGTCACGACCGTCGTTTCGCCGGCGGCGTCCGGTGAGTCGGTCATACATCGAGGGTACGGGATCGGCTGGCGACCTCGCACGTGATTCGCCGGCCGGAGTCAGGAGGCGTGCGCAGGGCTCCCGTATGATCACGGCTCGGGGCCGGGTAGCGTGAGAGGGCGCGCCAGATGACGCAGGAGCCCACTGCGCGGCATGACACCGGCTGGAAGGCGCGGGGAGAGCCGAGCGAGGGGCTCACGCGCGAGGCCGTGGAGTTCGCGACAGGCCTGACCTTCGAGCAGATCACGCCGGAGGCGCTGCGGATTGCGCGCCGCTGCATCCTCGACGGGCTCGGCGTCGCCCTCGCCGGCTCGGAGCAGCCCGCGCTCGACGTGCTGTCGCGCTACGTGCGGCAGGTCGGCGGCGCGCCGCAGTCGCGCGTCATCGGCGACGCCTCGCTGCGCCTCCCCGCCCACCTCGCGGCGCTGTGGAACGGGACGGCCGGCCACGCGATGGACTGGGACGACACCCAGCTCTCCGAGGGCGAGGGGCGGCTCTACGGCCTGCTCACGCACCCCACAATGCCGCCCCTCGCCGCCTCGCTCGCCGTGGCCGAGCTGCTCGGCGGCGTCGACGGCCGCCGCTTCCTGACCGCCTTCCTCGCGGGGTTCGAGGTGGAGTGCAAGCTCAACGAGGCGGTGACGCCCGATCACTACATCGGCGGCTTCCATTCGAGCGGGACGTTCGGGACGCTCGGCGCAGCGACCGCGGCCGCGAAGCTGCTCGGCCTCGACGCAACCACGACGGCGCGCGCCATCGGGATCGCCGCCTCGATGGCGTCCGGGATCCGCGTGAACTTCGGGACGATGACCAAGCCCCTGCACGTCGGGCGCGCCGCCGAGAACGGCGTGACGGCGGCGCTCCTCGCGCGCGAGGGCTTCACCGCCGACGAGGAGGCGATCGACGGGCCGTGGGGCTACCTCGCGGTCGCCGGTCGAGGAGCGGAGCCGGAGCTCGTGCGCGGCCGCTTCGGCGCTCCGCTCTCGATCGAGCGCCCCGGCGTCTCCATCAAGCCCTACCCCTGCGGCGTGCTCACGCACCCCTCGATGGACGCGCTGCTGGCGCTGATGCGGGAGGAGGGGCTCGCCTCCGGCGACATCGAGCGCATCACTCTCCACGCCGGCAACAACATCCTCGGCCCGATCCGCTACCGGGTCGCGAGGACGGAGCTCGAGGGGAAGTTCTCGATGGCGTTCCTGCTCTCGGCGATCGCCATCGCCGGGCGCGCGGGGAAGCACGAGTTCACCGACGACTTCGTGAGCAGGCCAGACGTGCAGGAGATGCAGCGCCGCGTGGAGACGCACCACGACGCCGAGATCGAGGCCCGCGGCGTCGACAAGATTCGCTCACGGATCGTGGTCGAGACCCGGGACGGCCGCCGCTTCGAACGCGAGGCCGGGGAAGCCTACCGCGGCGGCCCCGACAATCCCCTCACCGACCGACAGGTCGAGGAGAAGTTCGAGGACTGCGCGAGTGGCCTCCTCAACGAAGCGCGTGTGCGTGAGGTAGAAGGCCGTGTCTGGGCCCTCGAGGAGCAGCCGGACGTGACCGATCTGCTCCCGCTCCTCTCGTGGCGTCGGGGGCTCGGTCGGCGGTAGCGAGCAGCTCGCGCGCGGTCGTCTATCCTACGCACCCGTGGATACTGATCAGGCACTCGTCGTCCTCGTGCTGGCCGTCACGTTCGTCTTCTTCGTGTGGGGGCGCTGGCGATACGACGCCGTGGCGCTCCTCGCGCTGCTGGCGCTCGTGCTGGGCGGCGTTATCCCCGGTGACGAGGCGTTCGCCGGGTTCGGCCACCCGGCGGTGGTGACCGTGGCCGCAGTGCTCGTCGTCAGCCGCGGACTGCAGCACTCCGGGGCCGTCGATGTGCTGGCCCGCTGGCTCACCATCGCGGGCACGTCGCCCACCCGCCAGATAGCCGCAACCTCCGGGCTGGCCGCGGCGCTCTCCGCGTTCATCAACAACGTGGGGGCGCTCGCCGTCCTGATGCCGACGGCGCTCCGCACGTCCCGGCAGGCCGGGATCAGGCCCTCGGCGGTGTTGATGCCGCTCGCCTTCGCCTCGCTGCTGGGAGGCCTGGTCACGCTCGTGGGCACGCCGCCCAACATCGTGATCGCCACCTTCCGCTCCGACGCCACCGGCGAGGCGTTCGCGATGTTCGACTTCGCGCCGGTCGGACTGGGCGTCGCGGTCGTGGGGCTGGCGTTCGTCTCGGTGGTGGGGTGGCGGCTGATCCCGCGACGTGAAGAGGCGGCCAGCGAGGATCTGTTCGAGATCAGTGACTACCTGTTCGAGGTCCGGATTCCCCCGGCGTCGCCGACGAACGGCCGGAGCATCGCCGAGCTTGGTACGGAGTCGAATGCCGACTTCGTCGTCGTCGCGGTCGTGCGCGGCGAGAGCAGGATCGAGCTGCCGTCGAGCTTCGAGGTGCTGCGCGCGGGCGACGTGCTGGTCGTCGAAGCGAGCAGCGAGGCGCTCGAAGCGCTGGTCGGCGAGGCGGGGCTGGAGACCGCGGGCGGAGACCACGCGATGGTCGAGCTCGGCGGCGGCGACGTCGTGCTCGCCGAGGCGGTGATCACGCCCGGCTCGCCGCTGCGGGGGAGGACGGTGGTGCAGGCCGACCTGCGGCGGCGCCACCACGTCAACGTGCTGGCGGTCTCACGGAGCGGCCGGCTGTCCCGAGCGCGCGTGCAAGAGACGCCGCTGCGAGTCGGGGACGTGCTGCTCTTCCAGGCGAATCGCCACGAACTCCCGGCCACGCTCGAGGCGCTGCAATGCCTGCCGCTCGCCGAGCGCGGCGTCAGCGTCGGCCGGCGGGAGCGCCGTGCGCTGCTCGCGGTCTCGATCTTCGGCGGCGCGCTGATGATGGCGGCCGCGCTGCGGCTGCTGCCCATCCAGGTCGCGATGGCCGGCGCCGCGGCCGTGATGGGGCTGGTTGGGCTCGTCTCGCCCCGGGAGGTGTACGAGTCGATCGACTGGCGGGTGATCGTGCTCCTCGGCGCGATGATCCCCGTGGGCGGCGCGCTGGAAGAGACCGGCCTGGCTGCCGAGGCGGCATCGGCGCTCGTCGCCGTGAGTGGAGACCTGCCGCTGTGGACGAGCGTCGCGGCGGTGCTGGTGATATCGATGTTCCTGTCGGACATCGTCAACAACACCGCGGCGGCGGTGCTCATGGCCCCGATCGCGCTCGGAGTCGCGGGCGGGCTCTCCGCCTCGGCGGACCCGTTCCTCATGGCCGTCGCGGTCGGCGCCTCGGCTGCCTTCCTGACGCCGATCGGTCATCAGTCGAACCTGCTGGTGATGGGCCCGGGCGGGTACCAGTTTGGTGACTACTGGCGGCTCGGGCTGCCCCTCGAGGTGGTCATCACGGTCGTAGCCGTACCGCTGATCCTGCTCTTCTGGCCCGCCTGACGCGACTCACGCTCCGGCCGACGAGCCCGTTGGAGCTAGTACCGGACGTATTATGCCCCTTGTGACGCCGGGGCAGTGAAAAGCGAATGTTTGCCTGATTGTTAGCTCACTCACGGGACCACATTTCGACCATTGCAAGTTGTAGCAATCAGTAACCGCTACGCACACTCTATTGCTGGCATGGATGAAGCGTTCTGGTCGGAGACTTGGTTATGTATATGACGTGCTCTGAGTGCAGTTCATCACAAGTACTTCAAGCGTGTGAGTCTCCTGGCCCTACCGGCTCAGACCGAGCGAAGGGGCTCCAGTCGCGGCGTGACGGCTCAGTAGTAATTGAGAAATATATAGTCAGATCTCGGACTCAATCGTGCTAGATCGTGATCGACTGTGAATGCGATAATATGCGGCGTCCTGATGGGAAGAGTATAGAGCCGAATCTCAGTAGGGGTTGTATGTGCGGGTTATCACCTTCACAAGTACAGTCTCCGTAACCATCGCAATGAGCCGTACATGAACAGCTTGATATTACAGGGGACGATTCGGAGCCAATCGATATTGCAGCGACAACGAGTAGTGGATGTATCAGTAGTCGCTGCGATGGTGTTCCTCGCCGTGATGCTGGTCGCTCCGCCGGATGTCGACGCGGAAGGCGAGCCTGGCTTGCTCTCGATCACCGCATCCGGCAGCGAGGTGTGGGCCGCCACGCTCACCGTCGGACGTGACGGCGGCCGGCTTGGCTACGGCTCCACGACGTCGCGGCCTACGATCGGTGCGCTCTCCTCCGATGTGTTCACATGGCGCGGCACCACCTACACCGTCTCGAACGTGCTCTACCAGCGTGCCGGTGGCGGAGAGCGCACCTGGAACCTGGTCGTCGACGTCGCGCCCCCGTTGCCGGACGGCTTCGAGTGCCTGACGCTCCGGCTGGGCGACGAGTGGCTCAACCTGTCCGACGGGCGCGGCAATCGTCGGCAGTTCTTCTGGTACGGCGTCGAGATGCCCTGGCGCAACGGCGCCAGGGTCGACATCAGCCTCCGTGAGTTCCCGGGGGCGCTCGAGGCGCGTGCCGTCGATGGCTGGGGCAACAACCGCAACCGACCCGAACTGGGGACGCCCGACCAGCGACTCCTCCGGCGCGCCGGCGTCTCATTCGGCTACGCCATGACGGACGAGCCGCCCGCAGACCTGCCGAACGCCCGCCTGGTCAGCAACATGCTGTCGGCGCAGTCGGGGCCCATGCCCGGGAGCGCGCAGGTGACGGACATGCTCTGGGCGTGGGGCCAGTTCCTCGATCACGACATCAGCTTCACGCCCGAGGCGGCGCCCCGCGAGCGCCTCCCCATCGTCGTGCTTCCCGGCGACCCGATCTTCGACCCGTTCAACACGGGCGCACGCAGCATCGCCTTGAATCGCTCGGCCTACGATCCGTCAACGGGCAGGGCGGCCGACAGCCCTCGTGATCAGATCAACGAGATCACGGCGTTCATCGATGCCTCAAACGTGTACGGCTCCGACCCGGCCCGCACCCGCGCGCTGCGCACCAACGATGGCACGGGGAAGCTCAAGACCTCTCCAGATGGCCGGTTCCTCCCGTACAACGAGGATGGCTTGGAGAACGACGGCGGCAGTGCTCGTACTGACCTGTTCGTCGCAGGCGACATCCGCTCCAACGAGCAGGTGGGACTCACCGCCCTCCACACCCTCTTCGTGCGCGAACACAATCGCCTCGCAGAGATGCTCGCGGCCGAGCACCCCGACCTCTCCGGGCACGAGATCTTCGAGATCACGCGCAAGATCGTGGGTGCGCAGGTACAGGTCATCACCTACCACGAGTTCCTCCCGCTCCTGCTCGGCCCCGGCGTACTCGGGAGGTACGAGGGCTACGACCCCTCGGTTGACCCATCGATCGCCACCGAGTTCTCGACGGCGGCCTATCGCTTCGGGCACACCATGCTCTCGCCCAGCCTGATGCGGATGGATGCCTCGGGCCGGATGCGCGAGTTCTCGCTGGCCGACGCGTTCTTCAACCCCCGGCTCGTGCAGCGGGCGGGCATCTCCGGCCTCCTCCTCGGCCTCGCGACACAGCAGGCACAGGAGGTAGACGTGCTGCTCGTCGACGAGGTCCGCAACATGCTGTTCGGTGCGCCGGGCGGCCCCGTCCGTGACCTTGCCGCACTCAATATCCAGCGGGGTCGTGACCACGGCCTGCCGAGCTTCAACATGGTGCGCGGCGCCTACGGCTTGCCTCCGGCGCCTACCTTCGCCGACGTGTCGTCGGACCCCGGCGTGCAGGGCGCGCTGCACGCTGCCTACGGCGATATCCGCCTGCTCGACGTGTGGACGGGCGGGCTCGCCGAGGATCATGCCCCGGGCGCGATGCTCGGTGAGACGTTCCGCACGATCATCGCGGAGCAGTTCCGCCGTCTCCGCGACGGCGACCGATACTGGCATGAGCACGACCCGTACTTCCGCGCCAACCCCGCGCTGCTGACCGACGTCCGTGCCACGACGCTTGCCGACGTGATCCGCCGCAACACGCGGCTCGACGGCGAGCTTCCCGCCAGCATGTTCGGGGGCCTGTCCCCGGCGGTCACGATCACGGCCGATGCCACGACCGTCGATGAGGGCGCTCCCGTGACCTTCACGCTCACACGCTCCGGGGCCCTGTCCGCGGAGCTGCCGCTCGACCTGGCGATCTCCGAGTCCGGCGCGATGCTGCTCGGCGCAGCGGCGCCCAGCCGGCGCGCGACGTTTGGAGTCGGCCAGGACACGATCACGTTCGTCCTCGAGACCCACGACGACACCACCCTCGAACACGAGAGCACCGTGTCGGTGTCGCTGCCGCCTGCAGGCGCGTACCGCGTTGCAGCCGACGGTGCGCAACTCCGCGTTGCCGTCCGGGACGACGACGGCGTCGAGGTCGCCCTCACGGCCGGCTTCAATCTGGTTGTCTGGCCGGGGAGGGACGGCGTCGGCGTCGCCGAGGCGCTGCTCAGCGCCGGCGGTGATGCCGACGTCACGGACATCGTGATCGCCGTCTACGGGTGGGACGAAGCTGCGGCGAGGTGGTTCGTGTTCGTGCCCGGGGCACGCGGCGTGCCCGGCCGGAACACCCTCGAAACGCTCCACAGTGGCCGGTCCTACCTCATCCGCGTCGATCAGCCGGTCACCTGGATGGTCCCCGCACCGACCACCGCCGCCTTCGCCACCGTCGCTGTGCCTGGCAACTGACGCAGGCAGGATGCGCGTCAGCGCCTGCATCCGCGCACCGGCGACTCCGAGCGCGCAGCCCGCGAGCACGGCAACGCCCGGGGTGGCTACGGCAGGACGCCGGTGGAGCGCAGCAGGCGGAGCGTACCCCCGAGGTCCCAGAGGTCGCTCAGGTCGATCGTGGGAGGCTGAAGGTCGGCGATCGTCCGTCCCGCGTGGCCGCCTGCGGTGCTCGATGTGCCGCGGGCGCCCTCCCGGGGGGGCCGCGGACGGGCCCCGCCGCCGCTCATTTTCCCGAAAACACCGATAAGCACAGAAACTGCACGCACTATGTTTCCAGAAACACGCTCGGAATATAGATAGTAGCCGGAACTCCCAGTAGCCTACTGCGGTCAGAAATTGTCGGGGATGAACTGTCCCGCAGTGACTATCGTTGAGTTGAACGGACGAGCCTTGATTGCCGCACGCTTGCGCATTCCCTCGCGATCCGCCTCACCGAATATACGTCCTATAGCCCAACTCGTACCGCTTCCCAGCGGCCTCCCCTCCGCGCCCCGCATAGATGCGCCGTGGGTAGCCGTGTCTAGTTGATCGCTAGGACCCGCGGCCCGGAGGCATCTCCCTCCGGGCCGCGGGTCTTTCCCATCTGATTTGACGCCACTGAGCGGCACAGGAAGGACACACATCACCCCGAACCGACACACACCCGCTTCTCTCGACACAAGAAACTTGGAGGAATCCATCGTATGACCGCAAATCGTCTGCCTGGCTACAGAAACCGTGCGCTCCTCGCCGCCACCACCGTCCTGGCGGCGCTGGCGCTTGGCATATTCGTTCCGAGCGGGGGAGAGCTAGAACACGCCTCGGCGGCCGCGCCGCCGGCCAACTGCACCCGGAGCATCTCCCTGGGCGATGACCCGGTGTACTGGTGGTGGAGCAAGGAATGCCGCTCGTTGCAGGATCAGGGCTCCTACGCCAACTACTACACATTCACGGTGTCCGCGCAGCAAGCCCCGGCAGATGCCTATATCACCGTGGAGTCATGCGCCAGGCCGCAACTCTTTCTGTGGCAAGGGACGACCGTTGACCGCTACGACGCAGACAGGAAAGTGACTCCGGGGCTGGTTGCCTATAACGGCGCCTGGTCGGGTGGGAGTCATACGAACTGGCGCGCCATCGCCCGGATTGAGCGAGCGCGGTTCGAGTACAACGGCTTCGCCGTCGTAAACAACGTCGTCAGAACCGATATTCGCCAAACCTACGTCGATGATCTGAGACTGACGGCCGGCACTTACACCATCGAGGTCCGCGACAGTTACTGGACGAGGTCCACTGGCTTCCGCCTGCGCCTCAACACCGACAGCAGCGGCGCGCCCGACGCCAACTATTGCTCCACGATCGAGACCGGCCTCTACCCGCAATCGGTCAGCGGAGACAGATTGCCGCCCACCCCGCCGACGAAGAGTACGCCGTACTGGTTGGACCAGGACGGTGTCCCGTTCACGGCCGCCGAGTACGACTACGGGGCGACCGGCGTGAGCGGTCCGAGCGGCCCGTCCAACTACCAGGGGCCGGTGGCTCGCAACGCGACCGGCTGTTTCACCGAGATGGGCCCGCTGATCAGCGACCAATTCTGGGGCGGCGAATGGGAGTGGGATCCAACCATCAGGGTCAGAGTCGGTTCCTTTAGTTTCCGCCCCGACCAACTCTGTCGCTCCCACCATCGGGCTGAGCGACCGGCCCGCTACTTCCGCTTCACGCTGGATCAGGCGTCGTCGGTGACCCTCGACCTGGTCGCGCTGGAAGCGAACGCATCGGCCAAGCTGTACGTGTCGAACGACACGCCCAGGAATGCATGGGGCACGCCGCCCGGCAACTCGTATGCGAATCGGGTCTCGACGCGGCTAAGCAAGGGCAAGCTGATCCACGACGCGTCGCCGGAGGCGGCGCTGCTGCTGCCCGCCGGCACCTACACGGCGGAGGCCGTGGCCGATTCCTTCAGCGCGGACTCGTTCACGCTGCGAATCAATGTCAAGCCGGCCCCGGATGCCGTCACGACGCCCGACGCGGACACCGCGCCGACGGTTACCGACACTTCGAAGTTCAAGAACCACTACGCCACGGTCGGCCAGGCGTTCAGCCTCGTGCTGCCGGCCGCCGACGCGAACAGCGGCAACGGCGGCCCCTACACGTACCAGGTCCTCAACCGAGCCGACGGCACCGCCTTCAGCGCGAACGGGTTGAGTTTCGACGCGACGACTCGGACGCTCTCGGGCACGCCCACGGCGGAGGACTCGCACGAGCTGACCTACCGCATCCACGACGCCGACGACAACCGCGCCGACTCGGACGCGTTCGTCGACAAGACGCTGAAGATCGTCGTGGCGCCGGACGGCAACGCCGAGGGCGACGGTCAACCGCAACAGTCCGCGCCGCAGCAGTCGAACAGCGAGCCGGAGCCGCCGGCCGAGCCGGAGCCGAGCCCGCCCACGGCCAACGCCGGGGCGGACTTCAACGGCAAGCGCGGCGAGGCGCTCACGCTGAGCGGCTCTGGAACCAGTCACGCGAACGGCTCGCAGACGCTCACCTACCAGTGGCGCGTCAGCGACGCCTCGGACGACGAGCTGGTCACGGTCGGGGCGACGTTCCTGAGCAACGCCGACCAGGCCCAGGCCGGCTTCACGGTGATGAAGCGCAAGCACATGACCGACCGCTCGACCCTCGACGACGGCAACTGGATCGAGTTCACCCTCACCGTCACCGACGGCGACGGCGAGTCGCACAGCGACACCGTGCAGGTGACGATCCAGGGCACGACCTGGAAGAAGGGGCAGTAGCCACCCTCGTGCGCTGCGACGCCGCCGGCGTCGCAGCGCGGGGCGGCCCCGGCGTGGCGCGGGGAGCGCCGGTGAGCCGGGGCGACGCGCAACCCAGCAAGATGCGGTCAGCCGAGTACATCGCGGACCGCATCTCCGGTGAGTCAGAGGGCGAGGGAGAAGAGGTCGTCGGCCATCGACGTGATCTCCTCGGCCATCGTGAGCCGCTCCAGCCACTCGGTCGGGATGCCATCGGCCCCGTAGTACGCGCCCGCGAGCTGTCCGTAGATCGCGGCGGTCGTGTCGGCGTCGTCGCCGAGGTTCGCAGCGAGCAGGGCGCCGTCGCGGAAGTTGTCGGATCGGTGGAAGGCCCAGAGCGCGGCCTCCAACGACTCCACCACGTACCCGGTGCCCCGTATCTCGGGTGGGTTGCGGTGCTTGAAGGAGCCGCCGGCGATGCGCGCGATCTCCTCGATGAGCGGCTCGTGTTCCCACATCTCCTCGACCGGCGAGTAGCCCGCCGAGAGCAGCGTCTCCTTGTCGACCTCATCGAGTGCGCCGACGAGCAGGCCGGCGAAGTAGCGGCAGGCGTCGACGGCGGTGCGGGCGCCATGGGTCGTGCGGGAGCTGGCGGCGGCGAAGGCGATCGCCTCCTGGGGCTTGCCCGCGTAGCACATCGGCACTGGGGCGAGCCGCATCAGCGAGCCGTTGCCCGCGGCGTTCGGGTCGGTCGAGCCCGCGTAGGGGTCGCCGCCGCGCTCGAAGCGCGACAACGCATCCCGCACCGTGTTGCCGATGTCGAAGCAACGGCCCGTCGAGGACATGTAGCCCTCGCGCCACCAGCGCACGTAGCGCTGCATCTGGTCGGTCGGGTCGAAGGCCTCCCGCTCGATCAGGCTCGCCGCGAGGCAGAGCGCCATCGAGGTGTCATCGGTCCACTGCCCGGGCTGTAGCCCGAACGGGCCGCCGCCGGCCATGTCGTCGATGGGTTCGAAGGTCCCCGGCGGTTGGAACTCGAGCGTGGTGCCGAGGGCGTCGCCCGCGGCGAGGCCGAGCAGGCAGCCTCGGTATCGGTCCAGCGTGATGGGCATGTCTGTGCGTCTCTCTTCCCGATGGGCCTCTGTCCATGCGCGGACGTAGCGGAACTGCTCGGGCGTCTCCGGCGCGCTGTTCGGAGTCGGCCGATCGGGTACTTCGTACCTATCGCTCCTCGCGCGTCAAGGCGAACGCCTGCAAGGATTCGCTCGCGCTCTATCGGCTCGCGTCTGGCCAACCGAGGCAAGAGGACACGATCGCTGCGCTGCAGCGTCGGGGCATCACGGCGGAGCAGGCGCGGATCGACGAGCTCCGAATCGACTTGCGCCCGCCTGGCCTCGCTTGAGTTCTGAAACGGGTCGGCCGAGGGTCCGTTCCGCGCCTCGCCGATCCGGATAGAGCACGCTTCGAGATCACGTGCGCGAGAAGGTCAGTCCCGGCGCTGGTGAACATGCGCCTTGGGGTACTATGCACGTGGTGCGGCGGCTCCTCTTGAGTCAACGGCTGACGTGATCGCTTCCCGCGGGGAGATGTGACGGCGTGCTCGGACGACCGACGCTCGACGAAGTCTTGCTGGCAGCTGTCGCTGTGCTGGTGTTCATCGTCCTGCAGCTCAGTGCCGTCGAGGATGACCCGCAACCGGAGCCGGAGGCAGCGACGCCTACGCCTGGCGCTGCCTCGACCCCGACGCCCACTGCGGAGACTTCAGCGGCGAACACATCGGCCGAAGAACCTGCCACCAACGAGGTGGCGACTCCCGCCGAATGTGACTTCCTCGACGAGCGCGAGCGCGTGCTGGGGGCCGTGGTGCGCGTCCTCTCCCCGCTGAGCCAGGGCGGGGGCTCAGTAGGCACGGGTTTCCACATCGGGGAGGGTCGCTACGTGACGGCCGCCCACGTGGTGCAGGACGAGGCCGGTAGCACCCATGCTGAAATCTGGGTGCAGTCGGCTACGTCCGGACAGTCTCAGCTGGCCGAAGTGATCAGGGTCGGCTCGTTCAGCCCCGACGCCATGAGCCAGCAGCGAGACCTCGCACTCCTGCGCGCTGCCCCGATCGAGCATGCAATCGACTACCGGGCGCCGACCGAGGATGACATCGCTCTGGATGTGCGAGCACTCGGCTACCCCTGGTCCCAGGCGCAGGATGAGACAGCCGGGATACCGCCGCCTGTGGTGGTACGAGGCGTCTTGTCGAGCACCGCCGTACGAGACGACATCGATGTGGTCCAGGCCGACGTTCAGGCGCAGAGCGGGATGAGCGGAGGCCCGCTCGTCGACGAGTGCGGCGTCGCTGTCGCAGTCGCCTCTGCTCAACCACAGGCGAGGGCAGACCAGTTCGGCGAGGGCCTGACTGTCTTCATTTCGATGGCCGAGCTGGACAAGCTGCGGTAGGAGCCTGAGGAGGCGGACGAATGGGCGCAGTCAACATCTTCCTCGGCGGCACGGGCAAGGCCGTTGCAGAGGACATCCAGGACAGCCGTGACTTCTACGGCCTCGGGATCAGCGAGCCCATCGCCTTCGACCTGAACGCCCGAATCCGGGACGGAGTGCAGCTGAGCCTCGTCGCGCCGGGTAGCGACGCTGCCGCCGGCGTCGCCGAGCTGGCGCGGGAGTGGTCGACGCGCGATCCGGGGCCCGGCGTGGGCCCGGAGTCAGGGGCGCGTCAGCCGGGGCCGCAGCGCTCGCCGGAGCACTCGCTACTCGTCAAGATCGGCGAGGGGATTACGCGCGACCCGGCGCCGAGTGCGGGTCTCTTTGCGCTTCGCGCGCACGGGCTCGCCGTCTTCTCGATGCTCTTCGACCCTGCGAAGGCCATGGCGGGAACGGGCACCGGGAACGAACTCCGCAACCACATTGAGGACCGCGTCAACAGTCAGACGTTCGACGGCCGACCGCCGCGGATCAATCTCATCACCTCGACGGCGGGGGGCACCGGCGCCGGGACCGTGATCCCGCTCGCACTCTGGCTGCGCGAGCACTACCCGGGCTCCGAACTCAATCTCGTCGCCGTAACGCCCTCCGCGTTCTCGCGAGTGCTTCGCGGCAACATGGACCTGGACGAACTCGCTGCCAAGGGGCGCTCGGGCACGTACGCAATCCTGCGCGAGCTCTCATTCTTCTCGCCGGCGCCCGACCCGCAGACCACGTTCTCGCCCCGCGGTTTGCCCGTGACCCAGGGGGACCTGGCGTATCGTCCGGGGCGACAGGACAGGCAACTCTTCGACCGCGTCTACTGGTTCGGGGGACGCGGCGGCGGCCCTGAAGACGCGTTCGAGGAAGCGGGAGCGCTCGTCCGCCTCCTGAGCTACGACGGAAGCGCGAACGATCTCGCGGCCGAAACCGGCGGCAACCCCATGCAGTGGGTCGGTGCGGTCACCGCGATTGAATACCCGAAGCTCCGATACCAGCGCCGCATGATCTCAAGCGTCCTCCAGGCCGCGTACCGCGCGCTGCGCCACGCTCCGGAGCAGTTCGAGGGGACAGCCGGGGACACCACGACGCTCCTCGCCTACGTCAATGACCAGACGACCCGCACGCTCGGCGGCTGGTTCAACGCGAACCGCCACGGACCCCTGGCCCCCGGCGGGAGCGCCACCACAGTGGACATCGATGCCGCGGACGCTCTGGCGGGCCGCATCCGCAGTCGTGCCGGCGCCGACGCAGCACTTCGCGAACGGGTGTCGCATGGTACGCAGATCCAGGGCGCGAACTACCGCTCAGACACGCCCGGGTGGCGCGCGTACGTCGGTGTGATCACGGACAACCTCGACCGCGAAGCGGGCCGCCGGCAGGTGGCGCTTCAAGGGACCATCCGCGAGGTGCGCAGGGAAGAGGAGCAGTCGTTTGGCCAGTGGCTGAAGGACGACGTGCTTGAGAGTCGCCTCAGCGGGAACGGACAGGCGCCGACTCCCACCGACGAAGTGGACCGATCGCTGCTTTATCTCGAGCAGAACGCGAGCGAGCTCGAACGGCACTTCGAGGAAGAGCTGTTCCCAACCGAGAAGACGCTCGACGCTTGCGAGGAGGAGATCCGGCAGGCGAAGGATCGCTTCGACAACCCGCCGCCTGCCCAGGCTTCACTGTCGGGGCCGGAGCGGATTGTCACCATACTTGCGGGTGTCGGGGCCTTCGCGGTGGTCCTCGCCATCGCCAGGCTCATCCCCGGCTTCGATGTTGCAGCGATCGAGTCGAGCTGGATTGCATGGGTCGTCGCAGCTATCGCAATGCTCGTCGTGCACCGGGGGACACGCTGGCTCCTCCTCAGGGGCAAGCAGGAAGCTGCATCCCTGCACGAGCGGCGACGACGCGCCGAGCAGGCCCTGTTCAGCGCATACGAGGAGCGTGACCGCGTACGCGCGTTGCGGTGGATGCATCAGGAGTTGCGCGACGGCAGCGGAACGCCGTTCTTCCGGGATCTCCGTCGCCAGGTTGATGCCGCACGCAACGCAGTCGAGCGCCTCGCGTCGGTCTATGAAGCGCTCGAAGACCGGGCGACCGCCGAGGCCAGCCAGGCCTCGGTGAGCCCGCCGCACGTGGTTGCGGAGGTCGGCGAGTGCATCATTGCCGATCGCAATGTCGCGGAGAACATCGTGCGCGAGCTGCAGCAGCGACTGCGCGTCGATGCGCACGCCAGCCCCGAACCGCGGATGCAAGACCTGACGGTGCGCCTGGTGCACGCGGACGAAGACGAGTCGAACGAGTTCGATCCGGCGGCGGGGGAGGTCAGTCAGATCTTGCAGGCGCTGCAGGCTGAGCAGCAGGCGGGCCTCGTCGACGCACAGCGCGTCGAGAGCCGATGGCGCGAATCAGTCTGGAAGCTCATCAACTGGAAGCTCGGCGAGAACCTGCCCGAGGACTTCGGCGAAGCCCTCGCGTACTGCGAGGGGGATTCAGTCGCCGCGACGCGCTCGCTGGCCAGGAAGCTCGCTGGTGTCAGTCTCCCGCGGCAGCCCTCGGTGGGTCTGATGACGCAGGCCAGTGCTCCGGCTCGACGGCGCGTCTATGTAGGGAGCGGTGCGATCGAAGGGGAGTTCAATCGTGCGTTGCAGGCCCCCGAGCTCGGTGCGCAACGGACCGCGTTTGCAGCCTACGACAACCCGATAGTCGTCCCCGCGCTCGGTGAGCAGATCGTCTTCCTCGATCTGTGGGTCGACCCGGGTGACCAGGAGTGGGCGCCGGGCGTGATCGGCAGCGCGACCGACGCCGGAAACGCCATTGGCACCTATTACTCGACCGAACCCGGCGTGCCGGCCATCGCTACCGCCACGGAGACGTGCTTCACGGTGATCCCGGAATTGCTCGCCGCCACCAAGCTTGAGCTCGGGGGCGTTGTCGCGCCGCTCGCACCCTCGGTTGTCGCGCGGCTCCTGGGCTCCGACCTCGACACACGGGGGCCCACGTACGCCGAGCTGTTCTACCTGCTGCGCGTTCGCGGCTGGTTGCGGTCTGCCCCTGAAGGCGATGGCCCGGAGGCGCGTGAGGTGACGTCGATCGTCGATGGCGGGGCCGGTGACGGGCGGACGGCGAAGCTCGTCGCCTGGCGTCGTGGCGGCTTGAGTGACCAGATGTTCGGCGCCGGCCGCGATGCAGTCGTGATGTTCGATGCCTTCTGCGAGTTCATACGCTTCAGGGGGACGCCGGTGATCGCCGGCGCATCGCGCGACAGCTACCACTATCCCGGAGCGGATCTCTTCGCAGGCGAGTGGGCAGGCGATCCCGAAGGTGTCGCCGCACTCCAGCGATCGGTCGTCATGCAGTGGTACGAGGGTGATGTCGATGCCGACTGCGACGCGATGATCGACGTGCTGGAACAAGATCTCGCACGCATGAGTGCGGGGCCTGAGCGGTCGAGCTGGGAGCGCGCAATGCGGCGGCTGCTTGGCGGCGAGGAGCGCCGCGCCATCCGCGCGACGCACCTCGATCGGCCAAGCGGCTAGCGACACCGTGTCTGCGCGTCCCGTCTCTCGGTCCCTCATGGGGCTGGCGCTGGTCGCCACGCTGTCCCTGCTGGGGCTGGCAGCGATTGTGGGCCCGCTGCTCGAGGCCGACGACGCGGCAGCGCAGACGCCCGGGCCACCCGTGACGCGTGTCGTCTTCGCCATCGACAACTCCGGCTCGATGTTCGGGGTCGGCGGTGAACCGGCCAGCGATCCCGACAGGCAACGGATCGCCGGCGTCCGGGGCCTGATCGAGGTGCTACAGGGGTTCCTCGCTGCTCCCGACGAGCAGCGAGTCGTCGAGCTTTCGGCGCTTTCGTTCGGCGGCGGCGAGCCTCAAGTGCTGAGCGGACTCGAGAATGTGCTGAGCGCCGGCCTTGCCGACCGGCTTCGAGCCGAGCGGGAGCAGGGCGGTACCGACTTCCAGGCAGCGCTCTGTGGAGCCTGGACGCTCGCAACGCGCGAGGCGCCACCTGCGGAAGCCGGTTGTCCGGAAGTGTCGCCCACCTTCCTCAGCGCCGCCCAGGCTGGCGGCGGGCAGGTCTCCGAGGACACTGACGCCCGCCTGCTCGTAGTGCTCATCACCGATGGCAGCCCGGCGCCCGCTGGCAGTGACCTCGCGTTCGACGGGGAGCCGTCCGCCGGCGAGTGCGGCGACGACTACGCCGGATACGACGCCGAGGACGGCGACGCCTACCTCTGCTCGCTTGCGGAGACCTGGCGCGCGCTGCGCGAGCAGCGTACGGCGGAGCTCGCGGTGATCGGCCTGGATGAGCCCGGACAGTGGTTCCCGAAGGCCGAAGCGTACTGGCAGCGGGTCGCGCAATGCGGCGGCGTGGGCCAGCCCGATTGCTCGAACCGTGTCGTCCGCAGCGTCAATCCCGGTGAACTGGCGGAGTGGATCCTGCGCACCTTCCCCGGCGTCGACCTGTGCGAAGCCATCCGCGGTGAGACCTTCAACTGCGACGTCCCGGGTGGGCTCGTCTCGGTGCGTTTCCAGATCGTGGGCCTGGCGGCGGACGCCGTCTCGACGGTCCTGAGCCCCGACCGCGTCTCGTACGACTCAGCGGACGATCCCGAGGAGCTCACGCGGCTCGGAGCCACCACGCACGTCTGGAGCTTCGAGGAACCAGGGGCCGGCGTCTGGGAACTGACAGGCGCCGTCGACCCCGCACGACAGGCAAGGGTGATCGTGGATCCCGAGCCTGCACGCTTCGACATCACGGTCGAGCGATGGGACACGCGCGGCATGACGCTGGGCCTCACCCTGCATCCGACCTCGGCCGGGCGGGTCGCGGTCGCCTCTCTCCTCTCGCAGCCGTATCGGGTCGAGTTGCTGCAGGGCGGATCGACCGTGGGAGACGACACAGTGCGCCTTGAGCACGCCGGCGGTGACGACTTCACGCTGACTACCACGGCCTTCGGGCCACCCGCCGACGATGCCGCCACGTACGAGGTGGCGCTCTATCTCCGGACACTGCTCGTCGGTCGAAGCAGTCTGAGCGGTACAGTCCCGCCCTCGCCTACACCTACCGAGACTGCGACGCCGACTGCGACAGCGTCGCCAACCCCGACGCCAACCCCGACGGCTACGCCGACGCCCACACCAGTGGCTTGCTCGGCGCGCTGGGACGGCGAACCCGGCACCGCACCGCGATGGCGTCCGGCCGTCCGGCCGGGGTTCCCGCTCCCCATCCGCTTCCGTGACTCGGCGATATGGAGCGTCACGGTCGGCCCCGCCGAGTGCGCCGAAGTCATCGAGGCGACTGCCGATGTTCCCGGCTGCGCTGCATGTACCGCCACTGGTGACGGACCGGCTCCCCTCACGCTCGACGTGCCGACGGACGGTCTCCCCGGCGGGCCGGTCGAGCGTCGCGTCAACTGGTACACGCCGGCGTCGGGCGTCGAGGACGCTCTCACGGAACAGGTGCGGCTCGCCGATTCGACGTTCCTCAGCACCGAGCCCTATTGGGCGACCGCCCTGCACGTCCTGGCGCTGGCACTGCTCCTGGCCGGGATCAGCGCGATCGCCGTTCGGTCGCCACTTCAATGGCGCGAGGGAGAGCAGCCCGCGCGGCCGATCGATCTGTCCGTGCCCGACGAGCGCTACCGCGAAGTCGGGATCGTGCGGCTCGGCGTTGTCGTCTGGCGGCGCGTCGGCGTCAACGAGGAGCACGACGAGCCCGGGAGACTGCTCACGCTACGCTGGCTCTTCCTCGGGCCACTCGTCGTGCGCGAGACGGGCGAAGGCGTCCCTGAGCGTTCACGCTGGCTGGGCACACCCACGCACCAAGTTACGGACGCCGAGGCCGCCAGGCTGAATCTCCGCAGGAACCCGGGCCGCCGCGTCCGATCCTGACTCTGGCCACCCGGGAGTTCGTGACGGCGAGTCTGGCTACGGACACCCGGTGTTGTCGCGTGGGCGTACGAAGAAGACGTTGATGCGAACCTCACCCTTCTTGAACCTGTCAGATCGGTTCAGGTAGTCGACGAACCAGTTCTCCCGGGGTGCCTCGCAGTCGAGGAATATATCGGCCATCCCGGCTGCCAGAAGCCCGGCGTGGAAGACATCGTTGACCTCCGCGGCAAGCGCAACGTCGCGCTGGTTCCCTTCATGGGCGAATGTCTCTACCAGAGCGATACGTAATCCCTCGTCTAGCTTCGTCTGGAGGAACTCCTCCACATCATCAGCGGCGGACCAATCATGGCCGAGTTCCTCGTCCTCCTGTCGCTTGATCAGGTTCTCGCGAACCCCGGCTGCCTTGATATGGGCCCATCTCACGGCGCCGAGTCTCGCACCCTCAATCACGATCTGATCGAAGCGGAAATCGGTGAGGACCTCTGAGCCCTCTGGTATTGCAACGCGCGTTGGGAGTACGGGGTACGCGGCGCGGTGGTCGCCGCCGCTATTCGAGACAATCAGCCTGACGGCGCCTGCCTCATGGAAGGCGGCGACGGCGTAGTGGCCGCGTGTCGAGGTGCTGAAGCTGCCGCGGTCGGCTTCCCAGCGGTACGATTCGACCTCGCCGCCGCCAACATCGGGCTCGCACCGTATGGCAATGGACCCATCCACCCCGTCCGTCGCCTTGCAGCCAATGTCGAGGATCACGGGGGCCGAGACGGATGGCTCCGCCGTCGGCGTCGGGTCGGGGAGGTCGGAGTCATCCGACAGCGCCGCCGGCGTGAACGCGAGGAAGACGATGGCCAACACCAGCGCAAGGTCGGCGAGGAGCCATCCAGCGATGCCGACGCCTTCGTCGTTCAACGTCCGTCGCCTCGTCCATCGAGGTCGTCGAGTACACGCGTGGCCACGGCGTTCATGGAAGTGGCGGCCTCTCTGAGGTTCCCGGCACTGGAGTCGAGACCGGATTCGAGATCAGCGATCGCACCGGCCATCGCCTCCGTCATGCGCGTAAGTTGCTCGGCCAGTTGATCGAGCGTCACCGCAGCGCCGGCGAAGTTGCGAGCGGACGGGTCGAGGCTGTCCCGGATGCCTCCCAGTGCCTCGGCGCTCCGCGCAGCGGCGTCCTGCGCGCCGGCGAAGTCACGTTGCAGCATTCCCAGCTGGTCGCCGATCTCCGCGACTCGGCCGAGTCGCTCGACTACCTCAGCGAGCTGACGTTCCTGCCGTGTCACGGCGTCCGACATCTCGCGCAGCGCCTGCTGCGCCACGCTCACCGAGTCTGCGAACGGGGTGACGGAGCCCTCCAGCAGTTCACCGACAGATCGCAGGTTCGTGCTCAGCTCGTTGCTCGCAAACACGAAGCCCTCGAGAGCGGCCTGCGGGTCGGCGGATCGGCTTGCGGCGGCGGTGGCCTCGGCGCGAGCGAGGGTGGCTGCAAACGCGCGCCCGATCCGCGCGCGCCTCGCCGCGGTGCGTCGGCGCCATATGCCGAGGAACACGTTCACGACTATGAGCGCAGCGAGGATGACGGCCACCTCTGCGGCCGCCTCTGCGAGAGTGCCGCCGAACCAGCCCCTCCCGCCAGTCTCGACCCAGAAGTGGAAGAACTGTTGGTCGCCAGGATCCGTCCTGCTGTACGCCTCGACCGCCGACTGCAGCTTGAGCCACGTCCAGAGCACGGGGACGAAGATCAGACCATTCCGGACTACCTCGATCCATCCTTCTATCCGGCTGCGCCCGAGTGCCGCTCCGACCATCTCCGGGGCGATGGCTGCCGGCGCCACACTCATCGAGGGAGGCAGTTCGCCGCCCTCGACAGCATCCACGCGGTCGGCATACGCGGACACAGCATCCGCAAGTGGTCGTTCCCGCGCCCTGTCCAGGCGCTGGGCGTAGCGGTCAAGGTCGGTGGCCACGCTGCCTCTGTCCGGCAGGGCGCTCGCCTGCACGAGATCGGGCTCGTCGGCGCGCGCCTCCTCCGCAACCCGCGAAGCCTCCGAATCTGCACCCGGTAGTTCGGTGGTGCCCTCGTCCTGCCCCTCGGGGGGACCGGGGACTTCATCCGGATCCAGCGAGGATCCCTCGGGCTGAACCTCACCATCCGACTCGGCACTGACCGGCTCGGGCGACAGGTCTGGGGTCGGGCCGTCCTCATCGGGGTCAGACTCGTCCCCCACCTCTGGTGGCGGCGCTTCATCACTCACATCGGGCTCCGTTCGCTCATCGCGCTGTTCGGTCGGCACTTCGGATCGGCCACCACCCTCTGGCCCGGGCGACGCCCCCGACGCGGACTCATCAGAGGCGGCGTCCGGTGGCACGCGCTGGTCATCGGCTCGCCCTCGCGTGGAGTGCGTCGTGTCGGCCGGAGCAGGCTCACCCTCCGGCAACCGTGCCCCGGTCTCTGCTGCGCTCGACTCTTCCCCCGCTGACGCGCCCTGTGGGGCCTCGCTCGAGGGGCCCTGTGCGCGTTCCCGGGACGTCGAGGCTCCGGCAGATGGCTGTGGTCTTCGGCGACGCCGCCGACGGCGCCGAGCGCGCGCGGGCTGTTGGTCCGGCTGCACGTCATCGAATGAAGCCCGGGTTCCTTCCGAGTCAGAGGTACCCGGCGGCCGGCTCGCTTCTTGCACGGCCTCGTCGGCTCGTGACGACCCACTGACGACTTCATGCCGAATGCGTCGCGCATGTTCATCGTGCTCCTCCGCGGTGATGAGCCCTTCGTCGAGCAGGTGCTGAAGCTCGCGGAGTCGCGCCTCGACACGCTGTTCGTCTCGGGGGTCGTTGGTCACGGCGCCCATCCCGGCCACATCGCGTCGAGGAGCTCGCGGATCAGGTCTGGGGCGCCGAGGGGCCGGAGTCCATTCGAGCCGCCTGCGTACGCGAACCAGGGACTCCCGGTACCCCACATGAACGCCGGCTCGTGTTCGCGCGTGACTTGCTCCAACCCGATGGTCTCGGCAAGCCGGCGCCGCTCCGTGATGTCCATACCGCGCACTTGCTGGTACCAGCCCGGGCCGGGCTGCAGCGGTAGCGCCAGCAGTTCGGCGCGTACCGAGAACCGGAGCAAGTCTGCCTTCGTCGTGACTGCCCACGCGAGGCAGCCGCTTCGCAACGCGCTCGCGAGTCGCAAGACGCTCTCGTTGGCATCGTCGGTGGGGCGTCCCCGCCGCAATGCCTCGGGGAACGAGTCGGCGATCGGGGCGTGCTGCAGCGGGTCGATGGTCATGACGACCGCGTCGAAGCTGTCGAGGTCCGGAAGCCGCCCCTTGCGACCCTCGATCGAAGGAGCCTCCCAGAGCCTGAGGGCAGCGGAGTCCCCACGTCGGTCGTCGACCATCACTTCGGTTACCCGGACTCGACCGTCCTCGGCACTACGCATCGGTCCGGCCAGCCGTGTTGTCGCGGCCGAGAGCATCTGTTGGACCAGGGTGGTCTTTCCTGAACCATCCGGCCCGACGACCAGGACCCAGCGGTCCGTGCTGCCCTTGTCTCGCCGCAGCTCCGAGTCGGACAGTACGGCGGCTGAACCCACACCCCGGTCGCGCGTGACCCTCGTGTATGCCTGCCAGTACACGAGCACCCCGATCAGTGCCGCTCCCGAGGCAGCGAACGCGAACGGCCCCACAGGTACTCGCGCTCCGAGGGCGAGGCAGCCGGCGATCAGCGTCAGGAAACTGGTCAGCGAGGCCACACGCGATCTCGAACGCTGTGAGAAGGGCCGCAGACGCAACAACACGTCGGCGGTGAGCACGCCGACGATCGTGGCGAGCGCGAGGGTGGCGACCATGGCACGGCTCATGGAAGGCAGCGCGAGCTCAAACGGCAGGCTGACTTCCGGCACGCCACGACGCCCTTCCATACGCTCGCCCGCGCGTAATATTACGCCTTCCTGCTCTAAGGCCGTCCCGAGGAGATTCGATGCATCCTGGAGTTACATAACTGGCGGAGTGATCGCGCGCGACTCGGACGTCGAGGATGCGCGAGCCTGTGTGGTCACCGGGGTTGAGGCTGGAGCGAAGCGGTGGAGTTGGTCGAACGTGCGCGCGGAATGATGGTCGGCATCGGTGTTGGGACCCTGCTGGGCATCCCGTGAGAGGGCCGCCGCGTCGCACACGTTGCTTGCCAGGGATCGCTGGCGCTCGCGCGCCCCGTGCTAGCGATGGCCCGCCCGAGACGAGTCCTGCATCGCGGCGAAGTGTCGCTCTACCCGGCCTGTCACCAGCATCAAGGCGATACCGATAAGCCACAGTACAAAGGCGATACCGCTGATCCGGTGCACAATCGTTGCGGCATCCACCCAGATGAACTGCATCGCCATCCCGAGCGCCAGCGAACCCGGCGCAATGCGCCGTATCGCGCCCCCGGCCGTCCACTGCCGCTGCGCCGCCGCCGGCCCCACCCACCCGGCCGCACGCCCCCGTCCCCCCCCCCCGCCCCCCCACTCCCGCTGCCCCCCCGCCAGCAGCGCCACCCCCGCCGCTGCGAACCCCAGCTTGCCGGTGACCGATCGGACGCTCGCGATCACCTCGGTGGAGGCGTCCACGACGCCGAGGGCAGCGGCCTCCGACGCGGCCGGCGCGGACGCGGCCAGCGCGAGGGCGCACACGCCGGATACGGCGGTGAAGACGCCCGAGACGGCGAGCAGAAGCGGGGCGATCGGCGTGCCGACTCGTTCTCGAACGATCCAGGTTCTCCAGAGGAACCATGCTCCCGCGATCAACGTGAGCCCGGAGCCGAGACGCGCAGCGCCGCTCACGCTGTACATGGCTTTGCTGGCGGCGATTGCGCGGATGGATTCCAGCAGGTCGGGTTGGTCGGCATCCGCGGCGACGCGCGCGAACACCATCACCACGGTGGCAGCCGCCGTGAGCAGCAGAAGCAGGCCCGCGCTGCGAACAGCGGGATCCCTGGTCCGGCCGGCCCTGGCCGTCACTGGTTGACCCATTCTGTCATGGCTCCTGCGGCCTCACGCTTCGCAACAGCGTCGGGGTTCTGCTCCGGCAATGCGACGCTGGTGATCATCCTGCCCTGAGTGCACCTCATGATGGCTGAGTCGGCCTACGGCAAGACGCCGGCCGAACGCAGCAGGCGGAGCGTGCCCTCGAGGTCCCAGAGGTCGCTCAGGTCGATCGCGGGGGGCTGCAGGTCGGCGATCGACCGTAGTCCCGGCGCACCCTCCACTCCCGCCACGAGCGGGTACTCGGTGTTCGTCTCGGCGTAGTAGCGCTGGGCCTCCTCGCTCAGCATGAACTCGAGGAACTGTCGCGCGGAGTCGGTCGCCTTCGAAGTCCGGAGCACACCCGCGCCGGCGACGTTGACGAGTGTGCCGATGTCACCCGGGCCCGTGTGGTAGTTGCGGGCGGGGAAGTCATCCCCGTGCTCGGCGAGGAACCGGCTCAGGTAGTAGTGGTTCACGAGACCCGCGTCGATCTCCCCGCGCCCCACCGCCTCGACGATCGACGAGTTGTTCGGGAACTCGGGCGCCTCGTTCGCGCGCATCCCCTCCAGCCAGGCACGTGCACCGTCCTCGCCCTCGCTGACGCGCAGCGCCGTCACCCAGGCCTGGAACGAGCCGTTGGTCGGCGCCCACGCCACGCGGCCGCGCCACTTCGGGTCGGTGAACTCGAGGATCGAGTCGGGGAGGTCGTCGGGCGTCAATGCCTCCGTGTTGTAGACAACCACGCGCGCGCGCCCGGACAGGCCGACCCACTGGCCCTCGCGCGAGCGGTACGTCGGCGCAACGCGTTCGAGGATGTCGTCGTCGATCGTGGTGAAGAGGCCGGCCGCCTGCACGGCCCCGAGGGCGCCCGCGTCCTGCGAGATGAAGATGTCGGCGGGGCTCTGGTCGCCTTCCTCGATGAGCAGTGCGGCGAGCTGCGCGGTGCTCCCGTAGCGGACGCCCACGTCGATGCCCGTCTCCTCGGCGAAGCGTTCCAGCAGCGGGCCAACGAGCTCCGGGCTGCGCCCCGAGTAGATCGTGAGCCGCTGATCCCCGTCATCGCCGCAGCTCGCAGCGAGCATCGCTGCCGCGGCAGCCACGCAGGCGATGAGCAGCGCGAGACGCGTGCGCATGGATGTGTACGGACTCTGGGCGCGCGGTAGCTGCGCGCCAAACCTGGGTAAAGCCACGACTGCTCCCTGGAATTCGTCGTTCCCAAACGCGGTGAAGCGTTGACACTGTTCGCGGTCACCAGTAGAACCTGCTGGACGATGTTAGTGCAAGCTGCATTTGAGATGCAGTAGCAGATACATCATGGCGGCGCTTCACACGACGACATCGACCATGCCGGGACTCAACACCGGCGCATGGATCGGATACTCAGCTGCCTGACGTGGTCTCCACCCGCTCCGCGACCCACGTGACGCACGATCGCGTCGGCGTCCCCACGTCGCTTGCCGCGTTCGCGCGCCATCGGCCGATGCGCTGGCTCGCAGCCGCAGCCCTCGTCGCCCTTAGCGCGCTGCTGATCGTAGCGGCCGCCGACGGAGCACTGCTGCGCCAGGGTCTCGGCGAGCTCGCTCGCAACCCGGGGCTGCTCGCGGTGCTGGTCGGGGGGTACGCTGCCGCGTTCGCGTGGCGCGCGCTCCTCGGCGGCGAGCCGGAGCAGCCCGGCATAGGGCGACTCGTGGCGATCCTGCACGCCTCGCTGCTCGCGAACCACGCCTTGCCGGTCAAGGCCGGCGAGGTGCTCCGACCCGCGCTCGCAGCCTGTGCCGGCGTCCCGCTCGCGGAGGCGACCGTCTCGACGGTCGTCGCGCGCGTGCTCGACGTTGCGGCGCTGCTCGCCATCGCGACTGCGCTGCTTCCGCTCACCACCGTCGGCGGGGAGAGCCCCGTCGTACTCGGCATTCCCGCGCTCCTGCTGGTCGTCGCCGCGGCGGGCCTGTTCTGGCTCCGTGCCGCGCCCGCTCCACGGACGCGCATCGACGTGCTCGACCGCGCCTGGATGACCATGCGGGACGCGCTGCGGGCGCTCCCTCCTCGCGCGGTCCTGCGGGCGCTGGCCTTCACCGCGCCGAGCTGGCTGCGACGGAGTAGGCGCCGAGTACGGCGAGCGCCACGCGCCACGCGGTCGCGCCCCCCGCGACTGCGACGACGAGCGGGATCGGCAGCAGCGGGAACACCGTCGCCAGCGTGCGGCCGGGGAACCACCACCCCATCATCGTGATCGCCACAAACGTGGCGATGAGCACCTGCGCCCCGATCAGCCCGAGCACGAGCCGCATGCGCGAGTCGTCGCGGGCGAGGAGGACGAGCCCGGGCAGCACCAGCACCGGCGCCCAGCGCGCGACCCCGAACCGCCGGTCGATGAGCAGTCCCCACAACCGGTAGATGCGGTCGCCGAACTCGATGTGGCGAACCAGCGCGCCGGCAGCGGTGTCGCCCGCGTAGACGAGATTGACGTTGTACGGCGTGAGCGACTCATACGTAGCGAGGTGGAATGCGCCGTAGCCGAACACGGAGACCGCGCCGCCGGCCAGGAGCACCCCTCGGCCGCGTGGTCCGGCGCGCCACAGCACGTAGAGCGCGAGCAGCGCGGCGAGCGGCGCGTACTTCGTACCCCAGCCACGGCAACGTCGAGAGCAGCACGACCACTGCCAGCACTCGAAGCGCCGACGGTCGCTCCGGGCCGGTCGTGAGCAACAGGACGCTCACGAGCACGAGGCCCGCGGGGATCTCGGGGTACACCTCGGACGAGTAGATGTACCCGGTCGCGCTCAACGCCACGAGCGCCGTCGCGACCCAGACCAGCCACGGCCGCGCACCCGTCAGTCGCAGCGCGAGCACATAGGCGAGCGCCCACGTCAGCGCCGCCATGAGCACGAGCTGCACCTGCGCCCCCACCAGCCCGTCGATCGCAAACCCCGGCAGCACCAGCACCGAAGGCCCGACGTTGTGCGGACTCAGCACCCGCCCATCATCGAGCGGCACAGACTGCGACCACAGTCCGCCGGGGTGGTCGAAGAACGCCTCGTACGAGCGCGTCGCGTACTGCCTCCGCAGATCGAGGTTCCCGTCCTGCAGCAGGCTCTGCGTTGTGATCAGGTAAAACGGCTCGTCGCCGGTGATCGAGGCGTCACGGCTCGCCCGGATGTCGATCGACGTGCTGTAGAGGACGACCAACACTGCCAAAAGCGCAATCGCCCCGGCCGGGCCGGGCCGGGCGAGTCGCGCCAGCCGGGTCGCGTCCATCAGTCGCACGGTGCTCCCCAGGAGGTGTGAGCGCGATCGAGGGCTCCTCGGTATCCCTCACGCCGCCATTGTCGCACCACAGCGGGGCCGCCACTGAGTCGCGAGCACGCGCGCCTTCGAGTGCGTCGGCTCAGCGTGTGCGTATTCGGGCCGAGAGTCGGGGAGAGTTGCCAGCTGGTGTTATGGCTACCACTGCACGAACATCGCCTCGCTTGTTCAGCTCCGACAAGATCCGCCGCGTGCCGGCGGTGGTGACGGTCGCCCTCGCGAGGCGCGCCAGGCGGAATTGAGCGAGCCTCGAGCTTCGAGGCCCCGGTCTTCGTGGCTCCAACCTCAGTGTGGTCACCGGCAGTTGAAGTCCTCGCCGGGGAGGCCATCTCAGGAGGCGGCGCCGGGCGTCAGCGGTCTGAACCCACCATGGGTGCTACCGCTCTGTGCTCAGGGCCTCGTTCTGTTGCGGAGGGCAGGACCGGCTGGTTAGCTTGGCTGGGCGCCAGGAACCCCGCCAGAACGATCACGGTGCCTCGCCAACTCACGGTCGAGAGGGACACGATCGCGGAGGTCACCATTCGGGCGGCGCAATGGTGGTTGTGTGACCCTGTCGGAGTTCGGCTGAGGGGAACCCGGGATGACATCGAACCGGCGCATCAGGGTGATGGTGGTAGACGACCACTCCATCGTGAGGGAGGGGCTGAGACTCGTCCTGGAGCAGTCCGGCGAGTTCGAGGTGGTGGGCCAGGCAGGGGATGGCGAAGAGGCAGTCAGAGTGGCAGCCGAGGTGTCGCCGGACGTGGTGGTGATGGACGTCATGATGCCCAGGAAAGACGGAATCGAGGCTTGCCGCGAGATCATGGAGTCCGCCCCCGAGACCCGGGTGGTCATGCTGACGGTCGCGAACGAGGAAACGGCCGTACTGGAGGCGGTGGCTGCCGGGGCAACCGGGTACCTTCAGAAGGAAACCGACAGGGAGCGGCTTCTGTCGACGGTGCGGGGCGTGTTCCGGGGGGAGTATCGCCTGCCCGCCGAGGTGGTGCGTGGCGCGTTCGCGGCGATCCGGAGTGCAGCGGAGGTGGGAGACGCAGCCGACGCTGCCGGGCTGACCGCGAGGGAGCGGGAGATACTCGTCGCCTTTGCAGGGGGCATGTCGTACGCCCGGATAGCTGAACAGAGGGGTGTCAAGCCGGTGACCGTGCGAAACGCCATCTACGTCATCCAGGAAAAGCTGGGGGTCACGTCCATGCAGGGCCTGGTGCTCTGGACTGCTCGGAACGGGCTGCTGGATGACTATGACCCGGAGGGTTAGGACGATGCGCTCCCGGCCTTGTCTTCCTCAACTGGCCGTCAGCCGATGGAACACTGCGCTGGATGCGTCATCAATCTACCCTGGCACTCTTGCCCGGATCGTAGGAGCACGTCCTTCTTGTAGGAGGCAGCATCGGCTGAGCCTGGGAACGAAGCGCCTGGGCACGCCCCGATGACCACAACCTGAGGCACAGCGCTGGTCGGAGGGGAGATGGCTGAAGGATCCCTCTACAGCCGGAGTGTCCACGTGGTCACTACGACGGCGAATGTCCTTGGCATAACCAATTGGGAGCGCCGCGACGACGATCCGGACGGTCTGGGGCTCATCGCGAGGACGTTCGTCTGGGCCCGCTGGCTCATCGTCGGCTGCGGCCTGGTGCTGTGGGTGTACCGACCCGTGGATTGGCTGGAGACCTATGCGCTGTATGTGCCGGGCCTCTTGCTGCTGGTAGGCCTCAACGGATACACGCACTACCGGCTGGCGACGAACCAGACCGTGACACGCGGCTGGATTCTCCTCAATGCGACGCTGGATGTATTCATACTCTCGATCGGCGTGGCAGCAGGGGGAGGATTCAGTCATCAGTTCCTGCACCTGCTGTACTACCCTCAGCTTGCCGGGTACGCCCTGGTGCTCACGTCCTTCCGGCTCACGATGGCCTGCGCGACCTTTGTGGCCGTTCTCTACCTGGCCATCAGCCTGACCATTGGAGACGGCATCGACACTGCTGCGACGGAGGAGCGGCCCCTGCTCGCCCGGATTCTCGTCATGTACGCGGTGGCCGCAATTGTGAACATCATCGCCAGGTTCGAGCGAGCGAGGTGGAGGCAAGCTGTGGAGCGCGAGCGCGACCTGCAGCGTGAGCGGGTCGAGTTCTCGCAGACGGTTCACGACACCACGGCACAGTCGGCGTACATGATCGGCCTCGGCATCGACACTGCGAGGTCCCAGGCCGGGGACGCCAACCCGGAGCTGGCCGCCACCCTGGAGGCGACCTCCCGGCTGTCCCGCTCCGCCATCTGGGAGTTGAGACACCCCATCCACATGGGCGGCATCTACGAGGGCGTCGCGTTGAGCTCCGCTCTCAGATCCCACGCCGCCAGTTTCACCAACGTCACCTCTGTGCCGTGCGAGCTGACGCAGACTGGAGTCGAGCCGCCCATCTCGACCGAGGCCAGGGGCCTGCTCTTCTCGATCGCGCACAACGCGCTCACCAACGCCTATCGCCATGCCGAAGCGAGCAGGGTGGTGATCCACCTGGCGTGTGGTAAGGATGAGCTGCGGCTATCGGTGTCGGATGACGGAGTTGGGCTTCCCACCGACCACGCGCAACGCGGTCGCGGCTTCGAGAACATGGACGGGCACGCCCAGCGCCTGGGCGGCCGTCTTGTCGTCGAACCGAGGGGCGCCATGGGCGGCGCGACCGTAACGTGCGTGGTTCCGCAGGAGCGGGGCTGACACGCAGGCCAGAGTGTCACGGGACAAACGTATGTCGGAACGCCGTTACTACATCCGAGCGAAGCTTGCGGTTGGATCGATGCAGGAGCTGGTGCTCTGGGCCGAACGGAACGGACTGCTAGACGGTTACGTAGAGGACGATGCGTAGTCGGGGCGGAACGATCCATGACACGAGTGCCCGAGTTGACGTGAAGCGTGGGTCGCCGCCGGCCACGCCGGCCACCACCCGCTCCGGCCCTGTGGACTGACGCACCGCGGGACACCTTCGCTCGCTGTAGGAGTTGAGCAACTGGTTGCTTGCCGCACGCACGGCCGCATCATCGAGGGCACTCGACCCCAAGAGATTGGCCGCGACGACATGTAGTGAGCGGCGTGCTCACGCCACTCGGAGGCATCGTCTGCTGTCGCTTGACAGGGCAGATGCCCCGACTGCTCAGGGCATCTGACACTTGATTGCGGTGCGATCGGGCCGTGACGATGCAGACATGGATGCGGGAAGAGGAGCGGCTCCCTCGCGTCTGATGACCGCGACTTTGCGAACTCGGAGCCGGTCACTCCATACGGTCCAGGGATGACACAGAGCGCCAATGCCGATGACCAGCAGGGCAACAGGGCACGACGCGGGTTCACATGTCCCATCCCTGCGCTTCCTTGCCGCTTTGCTCCTCGCGGCCGCGTTCGTACAAGCGTGCGCGACAGGAGGAGGTGGAAGCGCCGAGTTGGCCGGGATCATGGCACTCGTCCCCGCCGACTCCGAAAACGTCGTGGTCTATGACCTCGAGGAGATCAGGGGCGAAGAAGCACCCAGAGCACTCAGGGACGAAGTTGAGGACTTGAGCGAGTACGGCCTTGAGGAGATGGGAGTCCTGACGGACGAGCTCACGACGCTTGTCCTAGCCTCCGGGGATGATTGGCAGCTGCTCGTGGTTGAGGGCGACGTCGACTTCGTGCACGTCCGGGATCAACTCGAGGACGACGACTATTACGACGACCAGTACCGGGGGTTCGAACTGTGGGAGGGCGCGGCGTGGCCGCTCGAGCCGGTCGCGCCCTTTGAGTCGGTCGCGCTTTTTGAGGACCAAGGTCGGATGGTCATCGGAGATGTCGAGGCCGTCAAGAGTGTGCTGAGGATGCTCGACAGCGGCTCTGGATCCCTGTTGGACGACGCGGACAGCGACCTGGGAAGGGCCCTGAAGAGAGCGGGAGCGGGCTGGATCTCCTCCGCACAGGAGCAATGCCTGGACTACGAAATCCGCGGCTGCCGTGCCGCCGGCGTATCGTTCCGCAGAGGCGATAGTGACTACCTGGTCGAGATCACAATCGCGGCGCTGTTTCGCAACGAACGGACAGCCGAGTCTGAGATGGACGAGCTGGAAAACCAGATCGAGGAGGACCGCTCGTTCGAGTTTGACATCGATGACGTCCAGCTTGACGGGGACTTCGTCATCGTGACCGCCTCAGTTGACGAAGACGACCTGTTTGAGGACGAGGACGACCTGTCTGAGAGGGATCGCCCGGTTCCTGTCACCCCCACGGTCACTGCGATCCGTGACGCTCCCGACACCAGGGACGACCACGGAGACTCAGCGGACGAGGCCACCTTCGCAAGCGTCGGGGAGACAGTGACCGGTGTGCTGGGTCATGGGAGAGACATCGACTACTTCGCCTTCGCCGCGGAGCGCGGACAGACCTACCGGATCGACGTGGATCTGGGAACTCTGGACGACTCGGTTGTGGCCCTGTACGACTCCCGTGCGCGCGAGTTGGACTTCGACGACGACGGCGGGGAATCCTTCGGGTCGCGCATCACCTGGACGGCCGCCGAGTCCGCTACCCACTACGTTGCAGTGGCAGGCTGGGGCAGCGATACAGGCTCCTACACCCTCACGGTCACTGCGATCCGTGATGCTCCGGACACGAGGGACGACCACGGAGACTCAGCGGACGAGGCCACCTTCGCAAGCGTCGGGGAGACAGTGACCGGTGTGCTGGGCCATGGCAGAGACGTCGACTACTTCGCCGTCGCCGTGGAGCGCGGACAGACCTACCAGATCGACGTGGATCTGGGAACTCTGGACGACTCGGTTGCGGCCCTGTACGACCCCGCTTCGCACCAGCTGGACTTCAACGACGACGGCGGGGAATCCTTCGGGTCGCGCATCATCTGGACGGCCACCGAGTCCGGTACTTACTACGTTGCGGTGGCAGGCTGGGGCGATACAGGCTCCTACACCCTCACGGTCACTGCGATCCGTGACGCTCCGGACACCACGGACGACCACGGAGACTCAGCCGACGAGGCCACCCTCGCAAGCGTCGGGGAGACAGTGACCGGTGTGCTGGGTCATGGGAGAGACATCGACTACTTCGCCTTCGCCGCGGAGCGCGGACACACCTACCGGATCGACGTGGATCTGGGAACTCTGGACGACTCGGTTGCGGCCCTGTTTGACTCCGATTCGAGGCAGTTGGAGCTTGACGACGACGGCGGTGAATCCTTCGGGTCGCGCATCATCTGGACGGCCACCGAGTCCGGCACTCACTACGTTGCAGTGGCAGGGTGGGGCGGCGATACAGGCTCCTACACCCTCACGGTCACTGCGACCAAATCCAGGAACGCTCTCGATGAGCCCGAGGCTCCCGTTGAAGCGGACGAGGCTGGGAGCGGGCGGCCCCGACAGCCCTCCTAACCAGCGTTACCAGTACGACGGCTCGGCGATCGTCCTCACCTGGGACGCCTCGACCACGACGAATGCCCCGAGTTGACGTGACGCGTGGGGTCGCGCCGGCCACGCCGACCACCACCTGTTCGCTCCGGCCGGGACGACGGAGGCACCGTACTACACCTCGCTGGCCGCAATAGTTACGCAACTGGTGGCGAGCCACAGGCACGGCCCGATCATCGAAGGCAACCCGACCCTGCGAGACGGCCGCGACGACATGTAGTAAGCGGCGTGCCGCGCCACTCGGAGGCAGCGTCGGCTGTCCCCTGACAGGGCAAATGCCCCGACCGGCCAGGGCATTCGGCACTTGTTGCGGGGGGATCGGGCCGTGACGATCCGGGCACGCTCGCGGGAAGGGGAGCGGCTTCATGCGCACCGGTTACGCTCCCAGCTTCATCCGGGTGGTCGGGGAGACTGGCCGGGCACGCCTGGCGCGTTCTGTCTGCACCAGCAAGGGCCGGCAGAACATGTTGGCCGCGTTGAGGGCGACTTCCCAGCGGGGGTGGGGCGCCTGCGTGGCGCCTCGATCCGCCGCCCCTCTTGTGGCAATCCTCGCTGTGCTGGCGCTGCTCCTGGCTGCCTGGGGGGGCGACTCGCCGCAGACCTCCCCGGATTCGTCGGAGACCTCGACTCCTGCATCGGGGACCGCTCCCGCTTCCACTCCTGAATCCCCGACGACTTCCGCTGCCGGAGTAACGGACTTCGGTTTGTTCTATGTCGACCCCGACGGCTGGGGGGTTCTGGAGAGTGAGACGAGCTACCGCCTCACCGGCAACAGGCTTGAGGACCTCGACGGAGAGTTCGTGGCGGAGGAGAGGGGCGACGGCACATGGGCGATCGTCAAGCTGCCGTAGGCGCCTCAGCCCGCGAGCGCGGGGTATGCGGACTCGTACGGTGGACCCGTAGTGGGCTGAGTGTGAGCGCCCTCATGCGAACAGTGGCGCCCATCCTGGTTCTACTCGTCGGCACGCTCGTCCTGGGACTGTCGGCAACGGAGAGCAGGGTCTCGGCGCAAGTCGGGGTCGGCCGCGAATGCAGCGCCGGGCTGATCGTCGGAGCGGGCGAGAGTTGTACCTACCCGGGCACCACTGTGGAGTTCTCGGTGGATGCGTCGGGGCGCGGGAGCTTCCTCGTCATCAGCGGCGGAACGAACATCCAACTCGAGAACACGACCATCAACGGCGTGGTCTACGACTTCATCGCAAACGCAGAGGGCGACGGCACCTGGATCATCGAGATGGTGGCCGGCTCAAGCGCGCCGGAGTCGACCGAAACACCGACCCCCACCCCGACTCCGACGCCGACTCCGACCCCGACTCCGACCCCGACTCCGACGCCGACTCCGACGTCGACCACGGACACCGTATGCGCCGCGGGGTTGGTCGTCGGGTCCGAGGAGAGCTGTAGCTACCCAGGCACCACCGTCGAATTCACGGTCGACTCGTCGGGCCGCGGGCGTCTGCTGTTCTTCAGCAGCACGAGAAGCATCGAGATCAAGGATTCGACCATCAACGGCGTCGTCTACAACTTCGTAGCCAAGGCACAGCGCGACGGTACCTGGCTCGTTGAGACCGCGGGCGACTCAGTCACACCAACTAGGCCCCCGACTCCCACGCAGACGCCAACGCCAACGCCCACCCCGACTCCCACGCCGACGCCCACCCCGACGCCAACGCCCACCCCGACGCCGACGCCAACGCCAACGCCCACCCCGACGCCGACACCAACGCCAAGCGCAGAGGAGACCACCGACGGATCGGACCAGGTCCCGGGGACCCCCGCCAATCAGCGCTACGCATACGACGGCTCGGCCATCGTCCTCGGCTGGGACGCCTCCGCCGGTGCCGACACGTACACGGTCTACTACGACGACTTCTTCGGCTCGAGCTGCAGAATCAGCTTCGGTAGCCCGAGCTTCTGCGAAGAGCTCGCCACCGGCCTCCCCGGTACGACCTACACCCACACCGAGCCCGACACGCGCAGCAACTACTACTGGGTCGTCGCCTGCAACAGCAACGGCTGCTCGGAGATCGACAGCGCCAACCCGGCCCGGCTCGGCGGCTCCCCGCCGACAGCTCCCGCGAACCAGGAGTACGGATACGACGGCTCGTCCGTCGTCCTCACCTGGGACGCCTCGACCGACGCCGACTCGTACACTGTCTACTACCACGACTTCTTCGGCTCGAGCTGCCGCATCAGCTTCGGCAGCCCCTCCTTCTGCGACGAACTCGCGACCGACCTCACCGGCACGAGCTACACGCACGCCGACCCGGACGCGAGCAGCAACTACTACTGGGTCGTCGCCTGCAACAGCTACGGCTGCTCCGAGATCGACAGCGCCAACCCCGCCGGGCTCGGCGGCTCGCCGCCGACGGCTCCCACCAACCAGGAGTTCGCGTACGACGGTACGTCCATCGTCCTCACCTGGGACGCCTCGACCGACGCCGACTCGTACACCGTCTACTACCACGACTTCTTCGGCTCGAGCTGTCGCATCAGCTTCGGCAGCGCCTCCTTCTGCGACGAGCTTGCGACCGACCTCACCGGCACCAGCTACACACACGCCGACCCCGACGCGAGCAGCAACTACTACTGGGTCGTGGCCTGCAACAACTACGGCTGCTCCGAGATCGATAGCGCCAACCCCGCCGGGCTCGGCGGTGCCCCGCCGTCGGCTCCCTCGAACCAGCGCTACGAGCACGATGGCTCGACGGTAGTCGTGAGCTGGGACGCCTCCGCCGACGCCGACTCCTACACGGTCTACTACGACGACTTCTTCGGCTCGAGCTGTCGCATCAGCTTCGGCCGCGCCTCCTTCTGCGACGGACTCGCGACCGACGTCACCGGCACCAGCTACACGCACGCCGACCCCAATGCCAGCCGCAACTTCTACTGGGTGGTGGGCTGCAACAGCTTCGGCTGCTCCACGATCGGCAGCGGCACGCCCGCGCTGCTCATCGGCACCGTGCCCGAGATCTCGTCGGTGCCTTACGCCGGGAACCTCGAGACGGGCGAGCCCGCGAGCATCGAGGGGCGGATCCTGGCACAACGCCTGAGCAGTGGCCGGGTCGAGTTCGGCTTCCGCCCCGAGGGAGAGGCGCTGATCCTGCCGGCCCGGCGCTTCTTCCCCACTGATGCGCGGGTGGACCGCTGGCTGGTCTCGTCCGACGTGGTGTCGGACGGGCAGGTGCTGGGGCAGATCACCGCGCGGCTGCGCCCCAACGGACGCATCGAGTTCGGCTTCATCCCCGTCGAGGGGGACCGCATCTTCCCACGGGCGCGCTTCTTCCGGCCGGACGTCCTACCGAACCGATGGCTGCGGAGCTCGGTGATGGACATCTCTGTTACGGGTCAGTCCGCTGCGGTGTCCGCCGCGCCTCCTGCCGATCGGGAAGCGCTCGTCACGCTCTACAACGCCACGGACGGCGGACACTGGCGCAACCGCACGAACTGGGTGAGCGACGCCCCACTCGGCTCGTGGTACGGCGTCACCACCGACAGCAATGGTCATGTGATCGAGCTGGACCTCAGCGATAACCAGCTCAAGGGGGCCATCCCCGCGGACCTCGCCGACCTCGAGCAACTGGAGGCGCTCTACCTCAGCGACAACGAGTTGACCGGCGCCGTACCCGCGGAGCTCGGCGACCTGTCGAACCTGGTACGCCTGGTCCTCGCCGGCAACGAGCTCAGCGGGTCGATACCGGACGAACTCGGCGAGCTCACCAGCCTGGAGTTGCTGCTCCTGGGCGAGAACAAGTTCAGCGGCAAGATGCCGCCCGAACTGGGCAAGCTCTCAAACCTCAACGTGCTGGCCCTGCAGTCCAACGAGCTCTCCGGGGAGATTCCGCCCGAGGTCGGCGACCTCACGAAGCTTGAGACCCTGTTCCTGTACGAGAACGAGCTCGAGGGCGCGATACCGGCAGAGCTGGGCAAGCTGTCCAACCTCCAGATTCTCGCTCTGCATGACAACCAGTTGAGCGGAACACTGCCCGACACGCTGGGCGACCTGGTCAACCTGGTCGCTGCCGCTGTGTGCGAACTCAACCCCGACCTGGTCTGCAATCTCGCCGAACTCGTTGCGGACACCGTCCTCATCGGGGTCGACGCGGTCTTCTCGACAGTCGCAGCCGTCGGAGGCCTCCTCGGCGACATCGGCGGCGCGGTGCGCGACGTCGGGAGCGCCATCATTGGGATACTCGGCGGTTGGTGGTAGGCCCCTGAGCGCATCGTCCGATCCGGGGCTTGCGGGGGCGGGGCAGTGACCGGCCGCCAGTGATCACCGACGAGCGGCCGAAGCGATGCTTGATCGCCGTGGTGCCGCCGTGCGCCACCTCGCGATCGTGGCTGCTCACGCAGGTTGTGTCGCGAGGTGGCCTACCTCCAGCATGTAGTGCGAGGTGAGCGGCACAGTCGCCCCCCGGCCCCCGGCAACTCCTGGCAAGAGTGTGCGGAACTCTTGACGGCGGGCCCCTCAGGCACTTCGACCGCCTCGCCTCTCACTCAGAGGGCTGGCACCTGGTGTCTCGACTCGGTGAGAAGAGACGTTAGCCGTCTGGCATCAAGCCGCCGCGCGCGAACTCTGTAGCGACGTGATCGAAGACGGCGGCCGCGGCGCGCTCGGCCATAGCGATGTCGTCGGCAGTCGCATCGCTGGTGTCCCCGGGGTAGCGTGCCGCGGCGCCCCAGCGGTTGAGGCGGTCCAGGTCATCCTGCGAGGGTCCGGGCGGGAGGTGGTCTCCAACCAGGCGGCGCAGGTACGCGAGGTCGTGCGTGAACGGCACCGACAAGTCGTGGGACACGAGCACCGCCTTCAGCGACTTCACCGCAGCCTGCTGTGCGTGTACGCATGCTGCGGTGAAGAGCGTCGGATCGGCGTGCAGCGCGGCGACGATGCGGAGGTCTCGACGCGCGAATTCCAACCAGCGGGATGTATGGAGCGCCCTGAGAAGCCAACTCATCGAGCACTACACGGGGGACGCCGAGGCGTCGGGCTACGGGATCTATCTCGTGTTCTGGTTCGGGGACGGCAAGCTACAGGCGCCTCCCCACGGGGTTCGCCCGGCAACGCCCGCTGAGATGGAGCGTCGCCTCACCGAGACGCTGTTGGCCGAAGAGACCGGGAAGATCGCGGTGATGGTGATCGACATGAGTCAGCCCGTGTGAGGCGCGCTGCCATGCACCCGCACCTGACGGTTGGGGTCGGCTCCGCAGCGAACACGCCCTCCCTTGGGTCAGCGAGCTGCAGCTCGCCTTGCACTGGCTCCTCTGGATCGGGAGTCGGCCTCATCACCACTCCACGGCCTCACTGGAGTTCCAACCCTGAGCGAGGATCCTCAGCTGAGAGCGGGAACAGCTCCGTCCTCCACCAACGAGGCCACGGCGTCCGAGCCGCATTGCTGCGTAACGGAGTCACGTCAGCATTGGAACCCGCCGCTGCCTGATCCTGACCACCGACCTTATCGGCGCTCCAGGGCCGGAGCCGTGATCTCCCGAATTGCGTTGCCTCGTAAGGGAACTTCGTCCGCATGGGCACGTGCTGCCAAGTCCTGATAGATGAACTTATCGGCGATGTAGCTACTGATGCACCAACCCCGAATCGGGCCCTACATAACGGAGACTAGCCGGAACGGAGTCGCAGTGACGTCGTGCGCAGCAGAGTACCCAACCGGGCAGAAAGGCCTGCTCCCACCGCGTGGACATGGGTTATGAAGCTCCGGTCGTGCGAAAAAGGGTGTGCCAGGTTGTATCTGGAGCTCTCGTTCTGAAGCCCGGGTCACGTCGCGCAAGCGGCGCCGATCATCAGTCGTCGAGCGACTCCAGCTCACCGCTGGCGGCTTCGCCAACCCGATCGCGCAGCCGGCCGAAGTAGTCCGCATCGGCAGTGACTGCCGGTGACGACACCGCGCCTTTGAGGAGCAGGCCGCGCAGGCGCTGGCGATCCTGGTCCTTGCGGATCAACTCACGGATGTACTCGCTCGACGAGCTGAGCCGCGGGCGCTTACCTGCTGGTCCACGAAGGACTTGAGGGTCGCGGGAAGCGATACGTTCATCGTGCTCAGGATGCAACGCTAGCAAGTCTGGAAAGACGCCCGGGACTCAGACTACATCGGCGCGTACTCGGAGAAGTACGCCGCCCACCCGGCACCGAACGCAGACTTTCGCTACGCTGAGGCCGAACGTTTCCTCCACCAAGACAACACAGCAGGCACCGGCCCGGGAGTAGGTATGCAGCATGGTTAGAGTGCATGTCGAGCCGTGGCCGGCAAGTATGACCGGCCCCTACCTGCTGCACGATGAAGATGTCGAATTCGGTCACTCGCCCGTGGCTGAGGACGGGGGAGATTTACGCTCGCACCTGTCGCCGGCGGGGGTGGATGGCCGTGTTCGGATTGCCTTCGTCGATGGAGTAAGGCGGGCCGAGGCTCGTCTCTACCTGGATGATGGGGAGCGCATGCTGCACGGTATCGCGGGAGCTCATGGGCACGGGGCTGTCTTGTGCGAGGACGCCGCGAGGCCGGTGTTCGAGGACTGTCGGGCGGAGCGAATCATCGTCTGGGGTGGCGGGGCGCGTACAGCACTACCCGAACAGCCGGGTAACTGGCGGTGGTCCGTTCGTTCGGTCCCTGACGAGCAACCCGATGCACCTCTGCAAGGGCTGCAACGCTTCATGCGCGAGGCGGAAGGCGAGCTGGCCGAGCAGCTAGCAACCGATGGCTGGCTGACCATCGTTGATGGGCCGTTGAACTTCGTGCGCAGCCGCGAAAGACCTGTGATCGGGTACGTGAAGACGCACCATCGTGCGTACCTCGAGCCGGAGCAGCATGCCCGCGTGCCGCAGTTGGGCGTGCGCGAACGCACGAGCCTCTTCACAAAACGGGACGACGTATACTCATGCTACGTGCGGCTCGCAGAACCTCCGAGCTACGCTGGACCTTGGTCTGGGATCGCTCGGCTTGAGATTCCATCGTCAGTCGGGCTTACGGAGGCGGCCGCGACGGCCGACTCCGCGACTGCGCATCTGTGCCGGTATGCTGGGGTACCTCACAAGGATCCGAGGGCGCCCCAGAATCTTCAACCAGTATCGCGCCTGGAGAGCTACCTGCGACGACTGCTCGGTGACGACCGGCTCGCCGTCCGCGCAGCTCGCGCGGCCGCGCTGGCGACCAGAAGCTGAGGTTAGAGTGACGGACGATTCGACGGAGACACACCGCATAGGCCTCGTTGACGGCTCGACAGACGCGAACTCGCGGCGGTTCCGCGTCATCCTCGACGAGGACGCAGTAGTGCAACTTGACGACTTGGTTGCGGTGAGACAGGAGCTCCCGGATGGAAGGAGCATCTCTCACTACGGCATCGTGGTGGAGACCATGCGTCACGTCGAAGGGGCTCAGTACGCGTCGGACACCATTCACATCGACGCCCGCACGATGCCCGGCGAGACGGCTCGCCTTGTCGAGGTCCAGGTCCTGCGGACGGATCCCGAACTCTGGCTGTCCCCGGAACCGGGGATGGTCGTGAGGCGGGCCGTCGATGCCGAGCGGAGCATGGCGCTCTTCGCAGACCAGATGTCAAGGAGATTGCCAGTCGGAGTGGACCAGTCTGGCGATCCGATCGAGGTCGACCTCGATTTCGTCGACGGGAGCCGCGGTGCTCATGTCAACATATCGGGCATCTCAGGCGTAGCCACGAAGTCAAGCTACGCTCTGTTTTTTCTCTACATGCTCCTTGAGACGGAGGCCGGGCAAGGAGCGCTAGGCGTACACGCTGCGAACACGCGAGCGGTGGTCTTCAACGTGAAGGGCGAAGACCTCATGTTCATAGATCGGCCGAACGCAAGAATGTCTCAGGAGGCTCGGGAGCGCTGGGCTCAACTACGAGTCAGTACCCCAGGGGCTTTCAGTGACGTAACGCTCTATAGCCCTCGGGCGGCCGGCGACACAGGCCAAGTTGTGCCGGACATTCGCTCGCGCGATCGCGCCTCGGTGGTCGCGTACGGGTGGACTCCGTGGGAGTTCATCCGACGGGGCCTGCTCCAATTCCTGTTCACCGAGGACGATGACCGCCGAACTCAGATTGGCTTCATTGAGCAGCAGGTTCGCGTCCAACTCCTGCGCCACGCACATCCCCTCCAGGGCGACCGCGGCGGTGCCGTCGTGCTGAGGGATCTTGTCAGCGATAACGTTCCTTACGACTTCAGCCGGCTCGCATCGCAGGGACGGGATGCATTGCCCAGTGACGCCGGCACGGTGGTGCGCGACTTTGGTGAGCTCGTCGATGCACTGGTTCAGAGGTTGCTCGTGAACGAGGACGAGAACTGGACTGCGTCGACGCAACGCGGCACCGTGCAGGCGTTCATGCGCCGCCTGTTCAGCACTCGACGCCGTGTCGGTCACCTGATCTCTTCTGGCGTAGGGGCGATCGACCTCAATCGCTCACGTGTGTCGGTGGTGGATATCTCCCGCCTGCACCAGTCCGCGCAGCGGTTTGTCGTGGGGGCGTTGCTCGACGAGATCTGGGACTCCAAGCAAGGATCCGGCAGGGAGCCACTGCGGTTCGTCGTGCTGGACGAGCTGAATAAGTACGCGCCTAGGGGCGAGTTCTCGCCCCTCAAGGAACTCCTCGTCGACATTGCAGAACGCGGGCGCGCTCTCGGTGTCATCCTGGTCGGTGCTCAGCAGGCAGCGACCGAGGTCGATCCCGCGATCATCCGTAATGCGTCAATCAAGGTCGTCGGACGGCTTGATGCTCAGGAGGCAGGAGAGTACCGATTCCTGACACCGGAACTCCGGGAGCGCGCTAGCCGCTTCCTTCCTGGAACGATGGTGCTCGATCAGCCGCTAGTCCCGGCGCCGATCCCCCTCCGCTTCCCGTTCCCGAGCTTTGCGACGAACCCCGACGAGGGTCGCATGGACGCCGAGGAATCCGAAGCCGCAGAAGCTGAGCTCCTCGACGCGATCGGGGAGCGCTGATGCGCCTCTTGCATGTGTCCGACTGGCACCTGGGCGCCACGCTCGGGCAGATCCTCCGCGACCCGGATCTGAGGACCGTGATCGACGAAATGGTGGCGATCGCCTCCGATGTCCGTCCACACCTGATCCTCCACACGGGGGACCTGTTCGACAGTGCGCGCCCGCCGGTAGAGAGCATGCGCCTTGGCTTCAGTGGCCTCAGGCGCCTTGCCGAGCACGCGCCGGTTGTGGTCGTGGCGGGCAACCACGACTCCTCGCCCCTTTTCCGGCTGTTCAACGACATCCTCGAGGCTCAAGGAAGTGGTTCGCGGATCAAGTTCGTAGCTGACGTCAAGCGCCCAGAGGACGGCGGGCTGCTTGAGTTCCATGGCGAGGGTGACGAGGTGATCCGCCTCGCCGCCTTGCCGTTCCTCCATCCGAACGCGCTCGCTCCAGCATTGAGGACCGCACCGGAAGGCTGGACTGGCAAGTACGCTGACGGAGTCAGGAGGCTCCAAGAAATGCTGGCGAGCGGTCTGGAGGTTGACTTCGACCCTCAACGGCATATTCACCTCTATGCAGCGCACCTCCACGTCGGTGGGGCCGTGTTGGCGCGATCCGAGCGCGTCGTGCACGTCTCCCAAGACTATGCGCTCGATGCGGAGTCGCTCCCACCGGTGAGCTACGCTGCGTTTGGGCACATTCACAAGCCCCAGAAGTTGCCGGGGCTAGTTCCGGGTCGGTACGCGGGTTCACCCATTCAGCTGGACTACGGCGAACTGGGTGAGCAGAAGGTCGCGGTCATCGTGGAAGCGCGCCCCGGCCAGGCGGCGAAGATAGACCCACGCCCCCTCACCGGCGGCAGGCCACTGGTACGTCTCGAAGGTACGATCGATGAACTCAGAGTCGCGGCGTCTAAGCATCAAGGGCCCAGCATTCTCGCCGTGACTGTGCTCTCGGATGAGGCCCTGAACGACCCAGCCTCGATGGTATCGGAGCTCTTTCCGGACGCCGACCTCTACTCAGTCGCTGCTCGAATACAAGGCCAAACCGTGGTGCCAGCCATAGAAGGAGCGGACGGCGCCGAGCGGGACCTCGACGTGAGAGCGCTCTTCGGAGAGTACTTGGCGACGAATGAGCAGATCGGCCCAGCCGCAGGCCAGCGGATAGAGTCGCTGTTCAAGCAGTTCCTCGATGCCGTGGAGGCCGAACAGGATCCGGTGATCGAGCGAGCTGCCACCCTCCTTCAGCGAGGAGAGGGTTGATGCGCCCGTCCCGGATCGTCATCGAGGGGCTGCGGAGCTTCCGCCGGCGAGTGGAGATCGAGTTCGGCGACCGGCAGCTGTTTGCGATTATTGGCCCCACCGGGGCTGGCAAGTCGTCAATCCTGGAGGCCATCACATTCGCCCTGTATGGCAGCAGTACGTGGATTGGGCAGAACAGGCCGCTCATCTCGGACACCACCGGCGACATGCTTGTCGAGATGACGTTTGAGGCTGGCGGGAAGACGTACGTCGTAGAACGCACGGCGTCGCTTCGGCGGCAGTCGCGTGCAGCACTACGATGCGTCACCGACGCTCGAACTTGGGACAACGCGGGACCAGTGAACGCTGAGGTCGCCCGGCTCGTGGGACTCGACCGGGAAGCCTTCCTAAAGACAGTAATCCTCCCGCAAGGTCGCTTCGCGGAGCTACTGAACGCGACGCCGAGCGAGCGCGACAACGTGCTGAAGAACATCTTCCGCGTCGATGCACTCGAAGAGGTGCGGAGACACGCTCAGGATCTCCGCCAGCGAATCCAGCTCCCCGTCTCGGAGTTGAGACTGCAGCGGTCGCTCCTGCCCGACGACCCAGCCGGCGCCTTGCGGGATGCTAAAGAGGTCCATTCGCTGGCGCGCGATTCAGCCGAGAGCTCCGCACAGCTCGGAGTGCTCGCTGCGAAGCACAGCGACGCTCTCAGAGAAGCCAAACAGGATGCGGAGTCGGCGCGTGCCGCCGTGAGTCGACTCGATCAAGATGCCGTAGCGAGCTTGGTCGAGGGCTTGAACGAGGTCCGTTCCGCCGCCGCCGAGTTGCACGAGTCACGTCAACTTCGGCAGCAAGAACTCGAGGCGGCCGTCGGCAGACAGACGAGTCACGAGAGCGAACTTGAGGCGGCAGTCGCAGGTGGGCCAGATAGGACCGAACTCGGTAGGGCCGACGCCACGCTAGCCACTATCATCGACCTCCTCCCAGAACTCGCCGCCGAACTAGCTGCGCAAACGGGGGAGGAGAAAACCCTTCAAGCGAGATCCGCGGAGCTCGAGCCACTGAAGGTCCTCGTTGAGGGCGCGGAAGAGTCGACTCAGGCTACGGAGGCTCGGGCTGCCTTCACCCGTGATCGCCGCGAACAGGCCGAGAATGCGCTTCAGATCGCCATGCTTGAGCTCAGGCATGCTCGAAATGCCTCTGAGCTTGTGGAGCAAGCCCGAGAGCTCGTCGAGCAGCGAGCGTCAGCGGCGGAAGCTGCTGAGTTGCGCTATCAGAGCACCCGCGCGGAGGTGGCTGAGGCGCGGGACGAATCGGCTCAGGCCCGGGCAGTGCTTGAGTCGCTGCGGCTTGAGCACGCCGCAGCTCATGTCGCGGGAAGCGTGCAGGGCGGCGACCTGTGTCCAGTGTGCGCCCGAACCCTTCCGAGTGATTTCGTGCCGCCAGGGGTACCGGGACTGGAAGACACTGAGGGTCGAGCGCGAACAGCCGAGCAGCGACTCGATGAGGCTGTGAAAGCGCACGCTGGTGCCGATGAGGGCGTGCAGAGTGCGGGTGTCGAGCTCGAGTCAGCTCAGTCGACGCTTCGTGAGCGCCGAGGCGATCTTGAGTCCGCTAGAACAGTGCTAGCGGAGAGGGTGGGTGCCTCCGGGGTCAGTCTTGAACAGAATGACGAAGCGATCCTCGCGACATTGCAGGAAGCTGTGGAGGTCACGAAGGACTTGGAGGGCCAGGGCCGAACGAGCTACGAGCAAGCGGTCTCCGCTCAGCGTCAGCATGAACAGTCACTCAGCAAGCTTGAGCGGGAGATCGAGGCCCTCTCGAGACGGCTGAGCGAACGAACAACCCGCACCCACGGCGGCGCAGCTCGGTTGCGGGAGAGGGTCGAGGCCCTTCCCCAAGGCTTTTCAGTGCCGTTACCCATAGCGGAGCCACCAGAATCCACGGATCCGCAGTTGCTTGATGCATCGCCCTTCCGGGAAGTCCAAGCGACTGTCGCCACTCGCCTGAGCGTGCTCGCCGATATCGAAGGGAGGATCGCTCGGGCACGGGATGCGGTGACAGAGGCTCGCGATGAAATCGAACTCCTCGATCAGCGCGAAGCTCAGCAAGTGACGGCACCGCTCGGCGAGGCGCGGAATCAGCTCATCCGGCTATTGGAGCGATTGGCTAGCGCTGGTGAGGTACTCGGCAAGACTCTCCCCGCTATTGAAATAGGCGCTGACCCATCGGCCGAAACGCTAGCGGGTGCCGCAGACCGCGCTAGGGTACGCGTGTCTGAGCTTCAGAGCGCGTCTGAAGAGGCAGCAACCGAGCGCGACCGCGCCGCACAGGATGCAGCGGAGGTGCTAGCTGGCATTCTCGACAAGGGAGGAGTACCCGATTTGGAGTCGCTTCATCGAGAAACGACGAAGGCCGCAGCGGAAGCGCTCATGGCAGCCGAGCAGGTTCAGGTCGGAGAAACCGATCTTAGGCGGGCGCAGACGCTCGACGAACAACTCAGGAGCGGCACCGAACTCGTAGACGACCTCGAACAACTCTCGAACCTGCTCCGGGACAGCGGTTTCATCCGTAGAGTACTGGCCCTGCGGTCCCAAGCGCTGCTCGCGACGGCTGCGCACCGGCTCCGCGAGATGAGCGGGAACCGCTACGCGTTTGCCGAAGGTTTCGCGATCCTCGATCAACTGACCGGTCAGGCTCGACCGGCTCGAACGCTTTCTGGAGGCGAGAGCTTCCTGGCTTCCCTCGCTCTTGCTCTCGGTATGGTCGACTTGGCTTCGAGAGCTGGCGGCCGCCTGGACGCTCTCTTCCTCGATGAAGGGTTCGGGGCGCTGGATGCCAACAATGCCAGCGTGGCTATCGACGCGCTCGAGGGTGCGACCGCGAGCGGGCGCATGGTAGCGGTAATAAGCCACGTCCATGCTGTGGCTGACCGGATCAGCGACGTACTTGTGGTGGCCCCGGACCCGGCTGGCTCCCGCATTGCATGGTTGGATGATGCTACACGCGCCGATCTCGTGGACGAGTCTCTGGCCGGAGTAGTGGCAGGCCTCCTGGCGACGTAGGCAGAGGCGTTCCTCCGTCGATCCCCTAGCTTCCCTCGTCATCACCTCCAACGAGGGAGCGTTCGCTCTCAGCTAATGGGTGCACGTCGTTGCTCGCGAGTCGGCCTCCCGCACGGAAGGCGACGCGGTGGCGCCGAGACCGTCGTCGTCGCCGGGGCGATTGCCACCCGCAGGACGCGGTTCCCAATGGCACAAGCAGCTGGAGACAACGACTCATTCGACCGCGCTATCGGTGCAGCCATCAATTCCGTCAGGGGCGCAGCCACTACAGCCATCGCGCCCCTCTTGTTCGCCCATGCCGCTCGGATGGAACTCCTCGGCGGTGCGGTGGATGCGATTGTGCGCGATGCCGCGCTGTCGGTCCGGGCAGTTGCCGCTCTCCCTCTGCTCGCGATCCTGCGAGACGACGAGTCGAAATCGCTTGAACTCTTCAACATCCTGTGCGAGAAGGCCGCCCCCATCCTCGGCAGCCAACACATTGAGGAATACCTCCACCACGCGATCTACCGGTCGTACGAGTCTGTCCGCCCCATCCTCGTTCGGATGCTCGAATCGGACGGGGCAGCCGCCCGCCGGGCTGCTGCCCGCCAAGTGTGCCTGGCCGCGCTCCATGACGGACCATCGCGGGAGACAGCGATGAAAGACGCGGCGCGCGTCGAGGGCGGCGACACGGCGATGCGCGGCGCCGCGGCAGAAATCTACGCGAAGAACTGCAGCCATCGCGATGTCGCGGAGCAATGCGTCTCGAACTTGCCGCGCTTCTTCGACGACGAGGAGGAGGGAGTTCGCCGGACAGCAGCGCTGTGTTTCCGCAGGCTTGACGCGGACCACCTGGCCGAGCCAGAGGGGTTGGTGGGCGCGTTCGCTGGGTCCGCAGCCTTCCTGCACTCATCCACGCCGCTGCTCTTCCAGTTGAAGAGCATGCCGACCCCCGCCAGCATCGACTCTCCTGCTGGCCGAGAGGGCAGTTGGTACGTGGGGAGCCGAAGCAGGAGACATCAGCACCTCATTGGCTGGAGACGCCGCAACACTCTCCGAATTGGTCGTCCGGTGCTACGCTCAGTCAAGTGACGAGGAGCAAGTTGCTCGCGCACCCGACGCGATTGACCGGATGATCGAGCTTGGCTTTCTTGGCATGGACGACAAGCTCGACGCAGTCGAGGCGATGGTCCAGTGAGTCTGCCGAAACGCCCCGCAACGCTCGCCGAACTCCGGGAGAGTCTTGCCGCCGGGGTTCTGCAGGAAGGTCGGCATCTCGAGTTCAAGCGCGAACTCCCCTCGAACAGGGACATCGCGCGGCAGTGCGCGGCACTGGCGGTCCAGGGCGGCGTTCTCGTGTTCGGTGTGGATGAGTCAGAAGCCGGACTCGTCGTCGCCCCGATCGAGTATGCGGGCGTCCGTGAGAAAGTCGGGCAGATTGCCGCGGACAGGTCGGTGCCACCCATCGAGTTGGACTCGTCGGTGCTGCACTCCGTCGAGACAGGCGAGGGCGTCGTTTGGATCGAGATCCCGCCATCGCCGCACATGCTCCACCAGGTCGACGGGACGTACTACACGCGCGACGACGCGCGGACAAGGCCGATGTCAGACGCCGAGGTCGCTGATCGAATGGAGCTGCGCAAGGGGCGGCCGCGCTTGCTCGGGCAGGCACTTGAGCGAGCGCTGCGGAGGCCGGAACCGGCAAGTGCGTCTCTGCATGCGAGGACCTGCATTGTCGCGCGGCCGGTCGGTGCCGCCCCCGACTTGCTCTTCGCGAAGACCAGGACGGCGGATGAGTGGGACGACTTCGCCTTCGAGCTCATGGTCCCGACAGGCCCGATCGTGATGCCCGCGCCGGTACGAGCCTGGGGCTTCATCAGCCATCAAGCCACACCAGAGGGAGCGAGTTGGGGCTCGCAGGCGATCATGTCGTATCGCGACATCGCCTTCGAGAAGAACGGGGCACTCGCGCACCTCTCGTACAGCCGGGGGTTCGATCGCCGGAACGCGGATACGGTTCAGCCGTGGCTCGCGCTGCAGGCTTGCAGCGAAGTCATCGGGATCATCGGCGCCATCCACGAGCGCACCAAGGAGGCGATGCCCTGGGACATCGCGATGTCGATCCGCGGCGTGCGGGGCCACCCGGGGACATCGAGGCCGTGGTCTGGTCGCCGCCCGGTTCGGCAGCGGTTCCGGCCGACATTCCCGCGCGACGACTACACTGAGTATGCGCTTGGCGTGACTGGGCGACGCATAGAAGCGGACCGCGTTGCGCTTGTCGAGGAGCTGGCCGGTCAGTTCGTCTTGGAGTGTGGGCTGGACTTCGACACCGAATACCCTGGGCGAAGGACATAAGCCGGCTCAGGCCACAGGCCCACCCCGGACACACAACACTCCAGAAGGAGAGCTCGGGGGCACGAGTGACTCTCCTACGCACCTCCGTAGTACCGCGCGACCGGACCCCGGCCCGCGAGTTCGCCGCGCGCATACAGCGCCGGCATGCGCTCGGAGCGCCAGCACCCAGCCAGCATTAGAGAGGCCTCGACACGAGGGTTGAGGCGACGGGTTGCATAGGTCGTTCTGGGTGCGGTGGTCGTCGGGTCGCCCCGTCTCTTGCGGCGCGAGCTCGCGAGGCGCGATCCGTGCGGGTCGCGGTGGCCACCCTAACCTCCGATAGTAGGGCTCCATATAGGACGTTAGGTGGTAACATTCAGCAAGAGAGGTTGATATGGCTGGCTACGAGCGCCGACAGTGGCAGGGGAGCCCGACGGGGCAAACCTACCGCGAGCGGCGACCCTGCAACTACGACACATACCTGCCGGATCCGCTCGCCGGCCGCGACTTCGCGCTCTCGGGCGAGGTCACCGCGGATGTCGCCGCGGCCGAGGCCGCGCTCGTGCGCCTCGACGAATCGGCCACCGCGCTCGCCGGCACCCGCTCCCTCGCCCGACTGATCCTGCGCGCCGAATCGGTCGCGTCGTCTCGCATCGAAGGATTGGTGGTCGGGGGCCGGCGGCTGCTCCGTGCCGATGCGGCGCGCCGTCTCGGCAATGACCCGCGGGACCGTACGGCCGAGGAGGTGCTGGCCAACATCGACGCAATGTCGATGGGCGTCGAGACCGTGGGGCCGGGCGACCCGATTGAACCGGCTGTCCTGCTGGAGATGCACCGCCTGCTGCTCGCCGGCACTCCGCTTGAGGAGCACGGCGGGCGACTGCGCGACCAGCAGAACTGGATCGGAGGCTCCGGGTACAACCCGTGCGCCGCGGCGTTCGTGCCGCCACCCCCGGAGATCGTGCAGGACCTGTTCGATGACCTCTGCGCCTTCGCCAGCGCCGATGCGTGGCCACCGCTGGTCCAGGCAGCGATCACGCACGCGCAGTTCGAGACCATTCACCCGTTCGTGGACGGCAACGGGCGTGTGGGCCGTGCCTTGATCCATCTGGTGCTGCGGCGCCGCGGCCTGGGGCTCCTCGTCCAACCGCCCATCTCACTGGTACTGGCGACGTGGTCTTCGGCCTACGTGGCCGGCCTGACCGCGACGCGCTATGTCGGGCCGCCCGATAGCGCCGAGGCGCGCGACGGCTTCGACCGCTGGGTCGCGCTCGCCGCCGAAGCCTGCCTGCGTGCCGCGGACGACGCTGCGCGCTTCGAGCAGCGGGTGCGGTCGCTCCAGGCGGAATGGCTCGAGCGAGCCGGTCCCGCACGGCGCGACTCGGCGCTCCGCCTGCTCATCGACGCGCTCCCCGAGGCGCCCGTCCTGACCACGTCCGTTGCCGCGGATCTCATTGGCCGCTCGCTGCGAGCGACGACCCAGGCGATGGACCAACTGGTGCGCGCGGGGATCCTGGTCCAGATCACGGTTGGCCGCCGCAACCGCGCGTTCGAGGCGCCGGAGCTCATCGAGGCGTTCACCGCATTCGAGCGAGGCCTCGCGAGCCCGGAGGGCAACACGGCCATCGCGGATCCCTCACGCCCCGTGCCCCAGCGGCCGAACTGAGCACGATTGCCTCGCCCCAAGAGCACCGAGGGCCGATTTCTCACCACTCGAACAAGAGGGGTCTGAAGCTGCGGTCGCGCGAAAAGGGTGTGTCAGGTTGTATCTGGAGCTCTCGTTCTGAGGTCCGTGACGCGCGGCGCCGACGATCAGTTCACCAGTGGCTCGTGCTCGCCGCAGGCCGGTGGGTGGGTTGCGACTTGGGGGCCGTGGTCCCCGCCGATACGGTCTTCACAGCGTCGCAAGCACGGATACCCGTATTGTTGACACCGCTCGCAATCTCTGTCGACGTTCAGAATGGTGCTTCAACATCCACTTCGTCTACGCACGTTTGGCGCTGAGGCCCGGTAGGGGCAGTAAAGAAATCACCGTCGCGGACGCTAACGTCATCTAGCTCATCGACGAAGACACACCGCCAATTCGCTGGGCCTCCGATTGCACCGAGCCCACTCCTACTCTCGCCCGCGAACTGATAGAAGAGCGCCTTTTCCCGCCTAGTACGTGTGGACTCATTTCGCGCACGTACCCTTGATATTCGGCCAATATCTGCTGCTTTCTGAGAGTCGCTTCTCTTAGGACTGTGTAAGTTGTGGTTGGCACTCGGTCTCCATTCGTACGGTGCGGGTGAGGTTCCGAAAAGACCTAATTCGTCATCCTTCGCAACGCAGTGAGGCAGTCCTTCACGGCGGCGGGAACCTCTTCGTTGTCGATTTGTCGCGCCAAGGCCTCCCCAAGCTCTGGCTTACCTACAAAGCGCCTGCACCTCTCACGGAAGAGTGCCAGCAGCGCGTTACTGAACGATGTCTGTGAGTCTTCTCGCAACTCCGCAAAGTCAGCCTCGAGCCACCGCTCATCGATGAAGTTGGACGAGTGTGTAGCGACCAACACTTGGACATGTGGAATATCGGCCTGCGCAGAGAGAATGTCGAAGAGGTCACGCTGAGAGGAGTAGCCGAGATGTGTATCAGGTTCATCATAAGCAATGATTTCAGGATGACCATCGCCTTCTTCTTGGAGGGCACGAAGCTCATTTCGGTGTAGAGCGAGAGTTATCCTCTGACGTTGACCGTCTCCCAGTTGTTCGAACAGAATGTCTTCACTTCCCCTCCGCACGACGAACGTGACTACTGGTGCGGTACGAGAGAAGTCGAAATCAGCAGTTACGTCTACGGAGTCGATGGACGGGCAGTACTGCAGGATAGAGTCCTTGATCTTCTCAAGTGAGGGCGCAATATCGGCGTTGAGCTCCTGACTCAATGGCTCCAACGTTGGTGCGTAGGATTCTGCCATTATGCTGCGCGCTTCACGGGCGATGAGCCGCTGTATTTGCGATGCAGGGTCGACTGCCTCCTGGGAGCGGAACATGCTGAACCGTGGGAGCAGCGCGGCCTCGGGCGTCGACAGAGCCCGCCAGCGGAGCTGGAATTCACTCACTGGACGAGTTGCGAGCCACTGCCGGGCGGACTCGACATAGGGTGCCTTGGCTGAGCCGCCAGGGCTCGTGATAGCGAGCGCCGTCATCCGTTCGCGCAACTTGGGCAATGGCATATCCTCAGGCGCTCCGTCGAGTCCCGCGTGTACGCGATCTTCGATCTCCCGAATCACCGCCCCCGAATCGGCAATGCGAGTGCGCAACCGGATCGTTGCCTCCGCCTGGTCCTCTCCGAACTCACCCATGACGTACGTCGGTTGTGCTGCGGTGGCGCCAGTCGTCCTGGCCTCCGCCGGTATTCGGACATTGTTTAGCAGCATGTTCAATGCGTCGAACAGGGACGTCTTGCCGCCATCGTTGCGGCCTGCAATGAGGGTCATGCCTGGTTGAACGGGGAGCGGCCCGACCTCTAAGAGGGAGCGGACGGCACCGACCTGCACGGTACCCAGTCGGAACACTGACCGGGAGGGTTCTGGGGAGTCGGGCATCAGTGCCCCTTCGGAGCAGGGAAGACATCCATTCTGATCAGTGCGTGGGGCTACCGTCAATGTTGGGTGAGGCGACCGGTGTGCCCTCGCCAGCCTCGTCCGATCCAGCTTCTGTTCCAGCGCCCACTCGAAGAGCGACTTCGACGCAGAACTCGGGCTTGGATCTCCGCAGGTTCGGTTCCGTCGGCAGACTCGACTCGATGGTCCGTGCGGTAGCCCGGACTGGAGGTACACACCAGTGTAACATTCCTGTCGGCCCTCCTGTGCCCAGGACATGCCGGGGAACTACCAGGCGCCTGCACGCCGACTCCAATGCATCCTTGAGCGCTGACCCGGCTGGCCCTGACCCAGACACTTGATGGTGGACGGGCCCCCACACGTATCCCTCGGCTGCGTCCCGCCGAGCTGTCTTTACCGCCAGCGCGAGAGAGGCCGGCAGCCCCTCCTCGCGCCAGGGCCGTTGTACCCGCCCGCGATTCACGCCCCAGCCCTCCTCGCGCAAGGTCGCCCACGCCCGGCGGTACCCCCAGCGGGGGTGGCCACGCGAGAAGGCGTGCAACTTCGTCCGCAGCGCGTAGTCGCCGCGGCCGCGCGCCGGGAGGCCGCGCTGTGTGGAGCAGTGCTGGCTCGTGACCGGCATGCCCGCCGTTCCGACAGCCCGAGGCGGCCCTGCAACATGCAGACCGCCTACGCCAGCGCGACGGGCTTACCAGTTTCCCCGGGCAATCTCCTTGAGCGGGTCGATCTCGAGTTCCTTGTCGGCGACGATCCGCTTCAGCCGGACGCTCTCGCACTCCAGCTCGCGCAGCCGCTCGGCGACGTCGCCCTGCATCGCGCGGTACTGGTTGCGCCAGCGATGGTAGGTCTGCTCCGAGATCTCGACCCGCTTCGCCGCCTCGGCGATGGTCTGCCCTTGACCGAGCAGCCGCTCCACCTCCCGCAGCTTGCGCACGATCTGCTCAGGCGTGTGCCTGAGTCGTTTCACCGTGATGTCCTCCTCCGCCCACCCTCGCGGGCCAAAGGACTCTCATCAACGGCGGTCCCGTTTCAAGGGGTCAGGTCAGACGCGTCGTACCAGTGAGGAAGATCCTCGCAAAACTCATCCAGCGGCAGCAGTTGCTGTCTCATCCGCCCTACGGCCCAGTCGTCTTCAATGCGTCGCTCAGTATCGAGTCGAGCTCCACCTGTAGTTCGGCCTCGCGCCCCGCGACCGCCTCAAGCGCCGCAACGTCGTCACCGAAGTGTCGGTTGGGGCCCGGATAGAGGATGGCTGCGTACTCAATCACTCGCTCACCGTCACCTTCGCGTATTGCGTCGCGGTACGCGTGCATCTTGTCGATATCGGACTTCTTGGGACGCCCAGTCAACCCTTCTTCGTCATCACGGTCTTCACTGTCGAGTTTGTACTTGGGGTCGAACACGAAGAGCCGTGGCGCGGAGTCAGGCGCTCGAACTTCGAGCACTATGTCGGGCCGCTGTTGGAAGCTCACCGAACGAGGCGACCCGGTGCGACCGAATGTCCGCTCGTGCGTGAGCGTTGCCTCCGTGCCCGATTCGTCATGTCGGTACCTGAGGAGGGGCTGCCCTGCGGGGAGCACTTCGATGAACAGCGCTGCCTGCCGCCGGCGGGACAGGCGCTCCTGGACGATACGGAAGCCTCGTTCGCCTGCCACGCGCGTCGCAGAGTCGACAACCTCAAGCAAGCACCACCGCTGATAGAGATAAGGGAGATTCTCTAGGGGGGCGTCGAGCGCGTTGTCTTCAAGGTGGACAGCGACGCTCCGGCGGAATTCGACCAATCCGTCGAGCACGGCGCGGTAGTCCGGCCGGTTCAGAAGCACCATCGTCAGGGCGATCGGGAGATCACGAGGCGTTCCAACCTCAGCCAGGAAGGTAGCCGCACGCTCAGCCCCACTAAGCTCATTACTCAGCGCTTCTAGCTCCGCGAGCTGGGCTTCCCGTTCAACGACCTCGGTGAGGAGGCGTCGGAGCCTCATGGCAACCTCCCCCACAAACGTCTTCAGGAGCCGGTTCTCGTACACGTCGGCAGTGTGCTCGACGCGCTGGTCGATGAGCTTGCGCAGCTCACCATCTTCGGAGACGTTGTCGGCTGCGGCGACCGCCAATGCGAGCCGGGCTGGCTGGGGACGTCGAACCCGGTCCGCTCGCATCCACACGTCGTCGGAGCGGAAGATTCGATGCGGACCCCGCGAGATGCTCCGCAGGGCATCCGCCAGTCCGGGTCGCTCGGAGGTCCCGCGTACCGCCCGCCGGAGGCGTAGCAGTTCCTGCGCAAGCGTGGACTCGCGGCGAGGGAGCAATCGCAGCCCTTGTAGCGCCCCCAAGCGCTGCAGACCAACCGCAATCGACGTCGGCAAGCCTGATTCGAGAGCGTCGATCGTGCGCGCGAGAGCTTCACTGCTCAGCTTCCCCGACCGAATTGTGAACGCCATCGAGGCTGAACCGGACGGCGCTCCGAGCTCGATCAGGTAGTTGCCCGGTCCCGACCGCGGCCATTCGACAGACACCGTGCCCCGCCACGAGGGGGTTGCCTTCGCGGTCGCGAATACTTTTCCCTGGAGTCTGAGCTGCGTGTCTTGGCCTTGCCACTCCTCTGGGGTGACGCCTACCTCGAGCGTCGCCGGCTCCCACTCACGGGGAGCGTCTAGCGGTTCGCCGGACGCGTCGAGGAAGCGAAGTTCAGGCGAAGTAACTGACTGAACCATGTTCGTTGAAGCGAATGCGCATGCGGTGTGCCTTTTCAGCGCTCAACGGGAAGCGCTCGCCACACAGCTCGATGAAGGCCGCTAGCGCTTGCTCGATGCGCGGGTCGATGCCGTGTACCTTCGGTAGCAGCTTCTGGAGCATCTGCTCGTCGAGAGCTGCCTCAACTTCCACGCCGAGCGCCCTGGCCTCCTCCACATAGCTCGTGATGTCGTCGATGACCCTGAACGCGAACGGCGCGACCTCATGCAGCGCGTCCCACGCAGACAGCAAGGTTTCGGCGAGGGGTGAGTCGTCAAGATGGCGCTCCATCGCCTGTCGCGGCGCTTCAAGCTCAACGAGCTGCGCCCGGTCGTAGACCTTGTCGGCGAACCCATGCGTGGTCTCGTCCACGTTGACAGTGCCCACAAACCTGAGATTCGGCATGAGTGGTACCTCCTCCTCCGCCAGTTGGATGGACGCTGACTCCTCACGCTGTCGCTCCTCCATCGCCGAGAGGAAGGTGGCGAAGTAGTACTCGACGCGTGCGAGGTTCATCTCGTCGAGCACGAGGTAATAGGGCACTGGCGTTCGCTGCTCTCCAACCGCTGACTCCCACTCGATGGCGGCTTCCCGCAGGAAGTTGCTGAACGGGGTGTCGTAATAGACCTCCCGGAGCGGGTTGAAGTAGCCGACCAGGTCCTCGTTCGTCGTCCAGTTCGGTGCCACCGCAACGAGGCGACCACGGCCGCCGACAGCCCGCGCATACGCCCGTGCGAGCCACGTCTTCCCGGTCCCCGAGATGCCAGAGAGAATCACGAAGCCACGCGAGCGCAGGGACAGGTGGAAGCGGCGAAGCGTTCGTTCACTGACTACGAGACCCTCAGCCTCGATGCGTGACCGGATCGTTTCAAGATCTGGTTCAAGATAGGGAGCGGGCGCTCCACTCTGAACATCCGCCTCGATTGCGACGCGCTCGGCGAGCTGAGGGAAACGACCGGCTAGTTTCGCGACGAAGTCGCCAGAAAGTGGGAACAGGTAGCCCTGCTTGATTGAGCCGCTCGAATTGAACGGGCCGCCCTCCTCCAGACGCCAATCGATAGGGATGTCATTCAGCGACACAGAGTCGCCGAGCACGGCAACGTCCACGAGGGCGCGCCTGCCGCTGGGCTCCCCCTCTTCGTCCGGCGGTTCGTTCGAGAGAGGCGTGAGGATCGCCGACTGAGTGACGCCTGAGATCGCTCGGATGTGGCCCGCCCGATAGTGGAAGACCACATCGCCAACGCGGAGATCGGCCATGCTCTGATGATGGCCTAGCTCGCGGCCGCCCGCCGATTTGAGCGGCGCCCACAGGTAGCCCCCCTCGATCTCCTGCTGATTCGTGCCTCCCTGGTTGACCCACCAGTACTGTCGCGTTTGGGGAGTCGACACCCTGCCCTCGACTGCCGCCCGCTTTGCCCGCTCCATCCCAATGCCGAATGTTGACACGTCGCTTTTGAGCTCGCCGCCGTCAAGGTCAGTGGCCAACACGACGCTCCCGGTCTCCCCACCTTCGTCAGAGGATGGCTCGTCGGTCTTGCGACGGATCGCCCACATAACTGACTGCGCGTCGAGGCGGTCACGCAAGGTGAGGCCCCGTTCCGATGCCTCGTCGATGAACCGATCGAGGAAACCGAGTGCGTGGTTGTAGAGCGCCGCCTCGTCGGTGCCTGGGTTCGGCTGCGTGTACCCGATGCGCTTGTATGCCTCGTCGAATAGCGTGACGCGGAAGGGTGGGTAATCCCGAACATCCACACCCATGAGCAGCACGGATGCGATGTTCGTTCGGGCGCCGACACTCCCAATTGCCGATCGCGGCAGGAACTCTGTGAACGCGCGCACCCGTTCCGATACGGAAGCATCACCATCACGCCATAGCGCACGCAGCGCGCTGAGTGACTCGGCGGGGGCGTCGTCGATCCAGTCACGAAACTCTGCCAACGCGATGTGGAAGATGAGATTCCCGCCAATACTGCTCTTGACCACGTCCGCCCAGTTACTTGACTCGGCGAGCGCGGCCTCGCGCGCCTCCGCGACTCGCTGTCCGATCCGAATCTTGTAGTCGTTCTCTTCGCTGTCGATCAGGCCACTGTCCACGTATTCTTGAGCACTCTCGACGAACTCATCCCAGGGATCGATTTCACGCCCACGCACGGCGCTGGCCATGTCAATGCCGAGAGCCTCTGCGGGTCCGCGGATCCCCGGCGTGTCGAGCATGTCGGTCACACTCGCACCCTGCTGCGCGAGCGCGCGCACGTGCTCGGCCAGCGCTTGCTGCGCAGTCGCCCGCCACGTGTCCGACAACGGCTGCGTGTACCGCTCGTCACCGTCGTACCGCACACGTCGCTCGCCATCACCCACGTTCGGCAACGTGTACGCGCACTCTTCATCGTCGCGATGACCGATACAGCGTGAGCGCTCGCCTTCCTCTGGTTTGTGAAGTAGCACGTGGTAGCACGACGCGCGCGCCGCGCCACCCTCGCCCATGCGCATCCGGCACCATTTTTCGTCCTCGAGGTCCCATTCCCGCACCCACACGGAAAAGCCCGCCCCGAGCAGGCGCTGGCGGTATTCGCCAATCGCGTATCCCGGTTCGTCCCCCTTCGCCACGGCTGCGAGCGCCGCCGCGGCCTTCTGCGTACGCGTCCCCTTACGCAGGGTTAGCGCACCCCTGTTCTCAAACTTTTGCGGGTCGAGTGTCGCCACTCATTGCCCCCTTCGACGATCACACCGTCCACCCATGCAAAGGCGACTGTTCTGCCTCAATGTGTCCTGATGCCCGAGATCGGGCGACACTTCGTACTGCGTGTCAGGACCATATCTTAACGTTGCCGAGCACGCCTTCACGGATGCGGCTGCCGGCCCCAGCAGCCAGTGCATTTGGTCCGCGCCACGTACTGGGACACTAGCGGAGCACCGCGACCACACGAAGGCACGTAGATTCAGCGGCTCCTGCGCGGAACGCAACGCTCTCCTACGCTTGCCGACTTCCCGTCCGGGTTGCTCCCGAACCACAGGAACGTGCCGTCCGCGCTCAGAGGGAGCCTTTTCTCCGATCGATTCAGGGTGCAGCTACTCGACCGCCCCTCGACCACGATCACCTCGCACATCTCGAAGGACGGCCACTACTACATCCACCCTGATCCTGCCCAGTGCCGGAGCCTGACAGTCCGTGAGGCGGCAAGGCTCCAGACCTTTCCGGACAACTACTTCTTCGAAGGACCTCGCACGAAGCAGTATGTCCAGGTAGGGAATGCCGTTCCGCCGCTGCTCGCACGCCACATCGCCCGCGTGCTGGCGGACGCTCTGGGGTTGGTCAGATCGTGATCGCCCATGACGAGGCTGGTCGGGCGGCGCCACCCGACGAGTGGGTCGCAGAGGTTCGCGACGCCATCCTCAGCTGGGGAGCCGAGCACTCCCGGAACTATCCGTGGCGGGCTCCCGGCCTTCCAATCTGGCAGGGCCTTGTGGCTGAGTTCCTTCTCCTGCGAACCCGCGCCAGCCAGGCCATCCCCGTCTTTGACGACATCCAGCGTCAGTATCCCGATGCGCGCTCGTTCGGTGATGCCGGAGAAGACCAGTTGAGCGAGCTGATTGCATCGCTCGGTCTTCGGTGGCGGCAGCCGCTATTCGTTCAGTTGGCCCGCGCTATCGCTGACTGTGACGGAAGTGTCCCGACGACCGTGGAGGGACTGAAGGAGCTGCCCGGCGTAGGGGACTACGTCGCGGCGGCGACTGCCGCATTCCATGGCGGCACCCGTGCCGTGATAGTCGACGCAAACATTGTCCGGCTTCTGTGCCGCCTGACCGGGCAGGGGTACGACGGGGAGACTCGTCGCAAGCGGTGGTTGCTCGAGTTCGCGGACCGACTGACGCCCTCGGTCGAGTTCCGGGACTACGGGTTTGCCGCGCTCGACCTGTCCATGACCGTCTGCCGACCGCGGCGCCCACTGTGTGCCGAGTGCCCACTGATTACGTGGTGCGCAACCGGGCACGATGAGGTGGCTGCGATAGAGGCGTGAGGGACGCTCCAGCTGCTCCATGCGCCCGTGCTCGTCGATGCGCCCGCGGCCGCCCCGACGCAACGACCAGGCAGATTTCTGTAGACGTCGGCTACAGCTTCAAGCGTCGCCGTAGTAGCGCGCCACGGGACCCCGGCCCGCAAGCTCGCCACGCGCATAGAGCGCCGGCATCCGCTCGGAGTGCCAGCGCCCGGCCATCATGAGCGCCGTCGTGCTGGCGCCCGACGCTGCGAGGTCGCGGGCCATGCCGATGCGCGGCGAGTGACCCGAGAACTCACCCTCGAGGCCGGCGGCACGGGCCGCCTTGCGGATGCGGTCCGCGATCGCGCGCCCGCCGAGGCCGCCGAACACCGGGCTCTTCGGAGCCGGAGACTCCGGGCGGATGCGCTCCAGAGCCGCCGTCGCGTCCTGGCCGAGGAACAGCTCGGCGCCCACGCCCGCCTGGTCGGCCTTGCTCCGTCGCACCGTGAGCCGGCCCGTGCCGTCGGGCAGGCACTCCACGTCGGACCAGGTGAGCGCGGCGGCCTCCGAGCGGCGCAGCATCGCGTCGCGCATCACCGTGACGATGGCGACGTCCATGTCGCCCCGGCGGCGCGCGCGCTCGGCCGACTCGGGGCGGCCGCCGGGGGCCGCGCGCCGGCGGTGGGCGGGGCGCGGGGGGGGGCCGGCGGGGCCGGTGCGGGGGCGGTGGGCCGTCGCGCGGATCGCGGCCAGCGCCTCTGTGGTCAGCGCTGCCGCCTGCTGCGGCGTCCGGCCCTCCGAGGCCTGCCTGCGGGCGATGCCGCGCAGCACGCGGCGCACGCCCGGGTGGACGGCGGGCGAGGGCGCGCCGCGCGAGCCGTGCTCGCGCTCGGCGAGGTACGCGGCGACGAGGATGGGCTGCGCGGGCATGGGCTCGACGCCCTCGGCCGCGCACCACGCCACCCAGGCGCGCCATGCGGTCGCATAGGCGCGGCGCGTGTTGGCGCTGAGGACCTCCGCTGCGGCCGCCGCGATGCGCTCCATGTGTTCGGGCCGCAGGCTAGGAGCGGCGGCGGCATCGGTGGCGCCCGTGGTCGCGACGAGTGTGCGCACGGTCCCTTCCCATCCCTCAGCGAGCGCGCCGGTCGTCACTCCGTGCCGGTCACCCGGGCGGCACGCGGGGCGCCTTCGCCTGTCTTCAGGTTAGGGACCTTTGGCCGTCGATGTCGGGCGAAATGGCGCACCGTCAGGGCGCCGATAAAGCCGATTATCGGACGGCAGGATCAGCGCGAGTGAGAATAGAGGTCGTCGGCCATGGACGTGATCTCCTCGGCCATCGCGAGCTTCTCAAGCCACTCTGCAGGGATGCCGTCGGCCCCGTAGTACGCGCCCGCAAGCTGTCCGTAGATCGCGGCGGTCGTGTCAGCGTCCTCGCCGAGGTTCGCGGCGAGCAGGGCGCCGTCGCGGATGTTGTCGGAGCGATGGAAGGCCCAGAGCGCGGCCTCCAGTGACTGAACGACGTAGCCCGTCCCCCGGATCTCCGGTGGCTTGCGGTCCTTGAATGAGCCGTCAGCGATGCGGGTGATCTCCTCCACCAGTGGTTCGTGTTCCCACATCTCCTCGACGGGCGAGTAACCCGCCGAGAGCAGGCGTCTCCTTATCGACCTCATCGAGGGCGCCGACGAGCAGGCCGGCGAAGTAGCGACAGGCGTCGACGGCCGCTCGCGCCCCGTGGGTCGTGCGGGAGCTGGCGGCGGCGAAGGCGATCGACTCATGGGGCTCGCCCGTGTAGCGCATCGGCACCGGCGCAAGCCGCATCAGCGAGCCGTTGCCTGCGGCGTTGGGGTCGGTCGAGCCGGCGTAGGGGTCGCCGTCCCGCTCGAAGTGCGCGAGCGCGTCCCGAACCGTGTTGCCGATATCGAAGCAACGGCCCGTCGAGGAGAGGTAGCCCTCTCGCCACCAGCGCACGTAGCGCTGCATCTGATCGGTCGGGTCGAAGTCTTCCCGCTCGATCAGGCTTGTCGCGAGGCAGAGCGCCATCGAGGTGTCGTCGGTCCACTGGCCGGGCTGCAGCCCGAACGGGCCCCCGCCGGCCATGTCGTTGATCGGTTCGAAGGTCCCCGGCGGTTGAAACTCGAGCGTGGTGCCGAGCGCGTCGCCCGCGGCAAGGCCGAGCAGGCAGCCTCGGTATCGGTCCAGCGTGATGGGCATGGGGAATCGTTCCCTCCTCTAGCGTCCCGCCCGTTCGCGGAGCCAGGCTGTCTACGTCTTTATCTCCGGCGACCTTGGTTGCGGCGGAGTCTCGGGTGACACCGCCATGAGGCTAGGTGCGCCCGGCCTCGTCTCGGTCCGCAAGACCACGGGGCTGACGACTGTATCCGCACAGGAGCGAGCAGGCTCAGCTCCGCTCAGAGTGCGGGCCCGGCCCCGATCCCGAGATGCTGCGAGAGCGGATGCCGGAGGTGCTGAGGTTCGTCCGCGAGTGGGTGACGAAGGCGGAAGGCGACGACCTGGAGTTGTGCTTCAGGCGCTAAACGTGCGCGTGGACATCTCTCCGGAGGAGGCCGATGTACGCGTCGAGGTGCCGATGATCGAGGGAGTGGAGGCAACGGATCTTGCTACCACTGCACGAACATGGGTATCAGTGTTCAGAGCCGACAAGATCGAGCGCGTGCCCGTGGTGGTTCGGGCCTCGTTGCCGCAGCCCGAGAGGCGCCCTCGGAAGCAGCGTGAGTGACGGCAAGGGGCCGGGCCTCGCCGGGCGCGGCGTTCCGGTCTCGCCTACTGCGGATCCTCGCGTCTCACGGTCAGCGGCGTGGCCGCTGGGAGGTCGTCCGGGAGTCGCGCCCGGACGCGCACTGTCACGAACTGCGGAGCGCTGAGGATCTGAGGCACGTACTCGCTCTCGACCAGCTGCGAGGCACCCTGCACGCTGCGTCACCGCCTCTCCGGTTCGGCCACGTTGGTCCGGACCGGGAGGGCGAGCTGCGTGGCCACTGCTGTGACCTGCTCCTGCCGGGTCTTGCTCAGGCGCTGGAGCTTCCGGCAGGCAACCCACTCGATCTCAACATCGGACTCCGCGAGTAACGACGAGGCCCGCACGTTCAGAGCTGCGGCGATGTCGGCGATCCGGCTTGGGGGTGGTTGCGGCAGCCCCCGTTCGTACTTCGACAGCGCCTGCCAGGTGAGCGGTCGATCCACCCGCTCGGCGAGGCCTTCCAGTGATAGCCCCGCCGCCAGCCTTGCCTGGCGGGAGGAAGTCATCAAGTACCAGGTGAACGGTGAGGAGGTGTCGTAGCCGCCGCGTCGCTCACGCAGTGACTGGTAAGCTTGACGGACGCGAGGCGGTGTCGCGCCTGCCGGGACGAGGACGGCGGCGACCGGATTTCCGAGGAGCCTGCGGAGCGCTCGAAAATCGAGAGCGAGGTGGAGGCATGACAGACTGGGAGAGTTGCCCCGCAGTCGAGAGCGTCCCTGGCAGGGTCAGTGGCGCCGCCATCTTCACAGGGACGAGGGTGCCGGTCTCGGCCCTGTTTGAGAACCTGGCGAGCGGGGCAACGGTTGAAGAGTTCCTGGACTGGTTCCCGGGTGTCGGGGAGTGGCAGGTGCGCGCTGTTCTCGAGCACGAGGCGAAAGCCCTCCGGATGCCCGCCTAGTCGTGAGGATCTTGTTCGATCAGGGCACACCCGCTCCTCTCCGGCGGCACCTCGGCGACCATGAGGTCGATACTGTGGCGGAGCAAGGGTGGTCCGAGCTGGACAACGGAGACCTGATCGAGAGGGCCGAGGACGAGGGCTACGACATCCTCGTCACCACCGACCAGAATATGCGACACCAACAGAACCTCGCTGGCCGGCGCCTCGCAGCGGTGGTCCTGCTGTCCACAGCGTGGCCGTACGTGCGGCTGCGGACCGAGGAGATTCGCGTGGCCATCAGCCAGGTCCGTCCCGGGGAGTTCAGGGAAGTCCCGATTCCGCGCTAGGCGCTCCTCCTGACCGACGGAAGGCGCACCACGCCACCATCGCAGCGGCCGCGCTGACTGGCGTCGGCGGCGCGCCCCGGAACGCCCACGCGGGCCACGGGCACCTCGTCACGCCCGCTGCCAGTGGTGATGGGGCGGCCGGGAACCAGTTTCAATCCTCGCCCGGCCCGAAGCCGAGGGTGCGCCCGCGCCGCCGACTCGAGTCGTCCGGCAATCGTGCCTCGCACGACGAAAGCCCACGCATAGCTGGCCCGGGGTACACCGCCGCCATCGGGAGATGTCCCGCATTTCGGTCTCCTCTCTAGAGAGCGGGCTGCTCCCACCAGCGCTCGTCCTGTGCAGCTCCAGAGCCCAATCGAATAGAGGAGGGAATCGAGGCCTCGTGGCGTCTCCGGCTCCGGCGGATCGCCTGCCATGAACTCCTCCCACGAGAGCAGCGACTGCTCGGCTCTGTGCCATGGTCGCCCACGGCGGCTCTTGTGCGTGCGAAGCGCACTCGTCGTCGCCCCGAGGTTGCACGTCGGCGGCCAACCTCGGGGAGGCTCAGGGTGCCGTTCGGTAACACCTGTTGCGATGCGTGCTCTTGGACTTGGGTAACACCTATTACGATGCGATCCGTAGGCCCCGGGGCTGGAGCGAACAAGCGCCGCAATAGGGCGCAGAACCGCAGGACGACCACTGCGTTGTGCTTCGTCGCGGTTGCTACAATCTGGTGGGCAGCGGTTGCTAAGGCTCAGGGCAGGCGCAGCCCTGGAGGTTAGGATGGCGGACATGGAACGACTGACCCCCGAGGAGGCTGGCCGGCGCGCCTCCGTGATCTACGACCGCGACATTCGCCGCGCAGCCGAGCGCGACCACGACGGCGAGTTCGTGGCCATCGATGTCGACACGGGGCACTGGTCATTCGGCGCGGACTTCATCGCCGCGACCGAGGCGCTGCGCGCGATGGGCTCTGCCGCACCGAACGCCTGCGTCTTCCGTGTCGGTTACCGGGCAACCGCCAGCATCGGTGGCGGTGCGCTGCACACCGGGCCGTGATCGAAGGAGTCGTCAACGACCGCCTTGAGGCGGTCGTCCCGCTACACGTCGTCGGCCCGTCCGGCGCGGAGCGCGACATCGATGCGGTCCTGGACACCGGATTCAGCGATCACCTCGCGCTGCCTCGCGATGTCGTCGAAGGCCTCGGCCTGCCGCTGCTCGCCTCCGCCGATGTGCGCCTTGCCGACGGCGGCATTGTGTTCTTGCCCACGTATCGCGTGGTAGTGCTCTGGGACGGGAGCCCCCGCGAAGTAGTTGCCTACGGGGTGGGAGTCGGGTCCGCCTTGATCGGGATGGCGATGATCGAAGACCATCTGCTCGTTGTCGAGGCCGTGCGGGGATCGGCGATCTCGATTCGCGCGATATAGCAGATTGCCGCCGTCGGCCCGAGTACGGGCGTTGGCCGCCCCGGAACCCGATCCACATTCGCGCTGCGCCGCTACGCCGAGCGCTGGGAGGCTCAGCAACACGCTGGACTCTCATAAGCGGTGGACTCGCGCACGCAGTAGTCCATTTCGCGAGGCGCCATGCCCATGTTGCCGAGCAACACTGGCAGGTACTGGCTCAGCGTCCGGAACTCGGCGATGCGCTGCCTACTTCCTACGGTCTCACTGAGCGCCTGGAAGTGCTCAGGTATCTGATACTGCGCCAAGAGATGGTGGGAGAACCGGGTGGGGTCTGCGTCCGGAAGGATGAACTCCATATCAAAGAACCGTCGAAGATAAGTGCCCGAGTCGATATCCCCGAGACCGATTCGAGCGACTTCGCGAGCTCGCTGCGGTTTCACTGCCCGAGCGGCGCCTCGGACGAGAGTCCAGACGGGACCATACGGAGTGAACGGCGCTGCCAGATCCACCAGAGCCGGCCCAAGACGAGCTAACTCGCGAAGCGCGCCCGCGAACTGGCCCCCCTCAAAGTGCGACGAGAGCTGCCCGGTGACCGAGGTCAGCGGATCCCCGGCGAAGTCGTCCTCCCAGGCGTTGTAGTAGATCGCCTGCGAGCCCTGGTTCTCAAGATCGTGCTGCCAACGCTTGAGCAGGAACGTCTTCCCTGTCCCCCACCGGCCGTCGAGGCTGATGACGAATGGCGCCTCCTGGCCTCGGATGATGTCCGTCAGCCGATCCGCGATCTTCTTTCGGTCGAGCTTGTCGTCGTGCCACGGGTTCTCGCCGTTGACCTCAGCCTCGACGACCTTGAGGGCCGGTGGGGAGGTGGGGCGTCGGCGGGGTCGGGCTGCACAGTCATGCCGTCGGCGAGGCGCGCGAAGCCTAGACGGCCTCGGACTGCAGGGCGGGAACCTCGATCTCGACCAACTCGAACCGGGTCGAGAGCGTGAGGGCGGGCTCGCCGAACTCGAGGTAGGAGTCGAGCACGTCCTGAGGGATGGGCTCGCTGTGGTGCGCAATGGCGTCGTCGATGGACATCTTCGGCTCAGGCAACGGTTCGCCGTCCTCCAGCATCGCTTCGAGGTGGAAGACGAGCGCCTCGCGGATCATCGCCAGCATCTCGTCCCAGGTGTCGCCGGTGCTGACGCAGCCGGGCACGTCCGGCACGTAGGCGCTGTAGTTGTTGGGCATCTGCTCAATGACGACTGCGTAGGTCAGCTTCATCGGTGAGAGCGCGTCTACCCGCCGCGGTCGTGGCGCATAAGGGCGTGCAGCGTCAGGGGGCGGCCCGCGCACTTGGCATCGAGCCAGCGCTGCAAGGACTCCCGGCTCTTGGCGGACGGGCGCCCGGCAATGAGGCCCTCGACGCTGATGTCCTCGTCCAGGTCTGGCCAGTGAACACCCTCGCCCGCACCGATGAGCCGCCAGTTGTCACGCTCCTCAGGCGTGGCGTGGGTCAGCCGCGGGTACCAGTCGAGCGGCACGGAGATGGTGCGGCCGTCGGAAAGCTCGGCGGTCAGCGTGTCGCCGGAGACCGTGACGGTCTCTGCTTCGGGGACGCTCACCTCAAGTGTCGAAACGCTCATGCCACGCCTCCATGAACAGCGTCTCGTTCTCGACGACGGAATCTCGGGGGGCCTCAGTCCACCGCTGCGTTCGAGCCTGACCGCTTGCAGCCAGAACTTGGCTGTCTGGCGGTCGCGCTCAACGTGGACATGCGGCGGTTCCTCCCGATCGCTCGCGTAGAAGCAGAGGTAGGGCCCTTCCCTCAGAACCGTCAGCGTCGCCCCACCTAGTCTATCGGACACGTCCCGGCAGGGACCGGTGGCGCGTCACCTTCTCACAACGTCCGTGGGCAGGCCCGCGATCTGGACCGGCAGGTTCTCGTCGAGCTTGACCCGCATCGAGCGTCGCTATGCGCCCAATGGCACAGTCCGCTCCCGGGCCAGCTCCGCGGCGTACTGGAGGCTCGCCTTCACGGCATCGCCCGAGACGGACGGGTAGCTCTCCGCGGTCTCCACAGCGGTCAACCCGGGAGCGAGACTGTCGAGGATCACGCTGACCATGACGCGAGTGTCGGCGATGCACGCCCGCCCGTGGCAGACGCTCGGGTCGACAGTGATGTTGACCTGACCCCTTGAAACGAGACCGCCGTTGATGAGAGTCCTTTGGCCCGCGAAGGTGGGCGGAGGAGGACATCACGGTGAAACGACGCAGGCACACGCCCGAGCAGATCGTGCGCAAGCTGCGGGAGGTGGAGCGACTGCTCGGCGAAGGGCAGACGATCGCCGAGGCGGCGAAGCAGGTCGAGGTCTCGGTGCAGACCTACCACCGCTGGCGCAACCAGTTCGGCGCGATGCAGGCCGACGACGCCAGACGGCTGCGCGAGCTGGAGCGCGAGAACGCCCGGCTGAAGGGGATCGTCGCCGACAAGGAGCTCGAGATCGACGCGCTCAAGGAGATCGCGAAGGGAAACTGGTAAGCCCGTCGCTGAGGCGCGAGGCGGTCTGCATGCTGCAGGACCGCCTCGGACTGTCGGAACGGCGGGCATGCCGGGTCACCGGCCAGCACCGCTCCACACAGCGCCGCCTCCCTGGGCGCGGCCGCGGCGACGACGCGCTCAGGGCGGAGTTGCACGCCTTCTCGCGTGGCCACCCCCGCTGGGGGTACCGGCGCGCCTGGGCGACGCTGCGTGAGGAGGGCTGGGGCGTGAATCGCAAGCGGGTACAGCGGCTCTGGCGCGAGGAGGGGCTGCGCGTCCCGCTGAAGCGACGCAAGCGCCAGCGCCTGGGGGACTCGGCCCAGCCCGCCAGGCGGCTGCGTGCCGAGCGGCCGAACCACGTCTGGGCGCTGGACTTCCAGTTCGACCAGACCGCGGACGGGCGGGTCCTGAAGCTGCTCAACATCGTCGACGAGCACACGCGCGAGGCGCTGGCGACCGTGGCCGCCAGGCGCATCAACGCCGACGCCACCACCGCCACGCTCGACCGGATCGTGGCCGTGCGCGGGACGGCGCCGGGCTACATCCGTTGTGACAACGGACCCGAGCTCACGGCCAACGCGCTGCGCGACTGGTGCCGGTTCTCCGGCGCGGGCAGCAGCTACATCGAGCCCGGTGCACCGTGGGAGAACCCGTACATCGAGTCGTTCAACGGCTGGCTGCGCGACGAGTTCCTCGCCGTCGAGCAGTTCAACAGCCTGCTCGAGGCGCAGGTGCTGATCGAGGACTGGCGGATCGAGTACAACACGAAGCGCCCGCACAGCAGCCTGGGCTGGCTCGCCCCGGCTGCCTACGCCGAGCGCTGGGAGGCTCAGCAACACGCTGGACTCTCATAAGCGGTGGACTCGCGAAGGGGGTCAGGTCAATGTAGTCGCGCCAGTCCACGGTCAGCCCGCCCCAATCCGCCGGTATGACCTTCGTGCGTTGATCAAGCTGTCAAACTGACGCGTCCAGCCTTGGCGTCGGGCCCGTGCGCGGTCTCCCAGCGAGGCGTCCTCGACGTCAGCTTCGACGAGCGCTGTCAAGCGGCATTACTCCAGTATCAGGCGTTCACCCTGAGGGTCCGGGACGGGGTCGCCGAGCTCGCGCGCCGCGTCGATCCAGAGGTCGGTCGCTTGTCCGACGCTTCCAGCGCGGCCGCTGGGGGGTAAGGGGAACCACGTCCGCATGGGACCCGCAGCTGCCGGGTCCTGGCTGACTTACCGGCGCCCGAAGGCCGGAGCCGTGATGTCCCGAATTGCGTTTCCACGTGAGGGAACGTAGTCCGCACGGGCACCTGCTGCGTAGTCCCGATAGATGAACTTACCGGCGCTCTATCGACCGTGGCCACGGATCCCCGAATTGGGGTGCCACGTAACGAGACTAGCTGGACCGGCGCCGCAGGGACATCGTGCGCAGCAGAGCACCCGACCGGGCAGCAGGCCTGCTCCCACCGCGTGGACATGGGCATGACGAAGAGCTCGTGTAAGAGGCTGCGCCCGGTTCTTCGCGGTGCGCTCATTCGGAGAGCGAGGAAGGCCTGAGATCAAGCAGGGGTCGATCTCCCGCGAAACATCCCTTGCTGGCCGCCTGATGGCCTGAGGTGACTCGCCTCCTCCGGTCAGCCGCTCCTCGACTCCGCTGCCATCTCCGAGCGCGACGACCGACGCACGACACCGCGACGGACTCACGAGCTGCCACTCCGAGAATCAGCCATGGCCCTCTCGAACCGCGGCCGGAACGTTGACTGAGTGCCTTCCACGGACGGGTCATCTGGATGCTCGAGAGACCATCGCTCCATCACTTCAAGCGCTTCTGCCGCTAGCTCATGAAGCGGGGGCACACTCGGCGCTCCCGCGTCGCGAACTCGAACCGTCAGAAGCTCGGCGAGCGTGAGGACCAGTGAGCGGTACGCCTGCGCTTGGACGATGCGCTCCCTCGTGTTCGTAAGGGATGATGGGTCCATCAAAGCCGCCGTCAAGTGAGTCCGTGCCATCAGCAACTGACCTGCCGCTCCGGGTTGTAGTTCTCTTACTAGTTGGCGCCCTAGAAGGCTCCGTGCCCGGCCCGCAGCGACCTCAAGCGCCCGGTTGTCCGGGATGAGATCAAGACCCGCTTCCGCTGCTGCCGCCGCTGCTTCGAACTCGTCGAGACTTCTCTCCATCTCAGACCAGTGTCGATACATCTCCGCCTGCCTACAGCGAAGCTCGTGAGAGCGGACAAATTGCGCTCGCGCATCGGCGAATCGAGGTGCGGGCTTCCATCGCCGGTAAACCCAGCCGAGTTGCGCAAACAGGCCGACTTCGTTCGGGTACTCATCTAGGCCCGCGAGGACAGTCCGTTCAGCGTCCTCATGGCGGTCCTGGCGGACAAGAGCCACAGCTTGCGTGACGTACGCATCGATCCGCCGTTTCCGATTCGTGGAGACGACTGACTCGTTAGAAAGCGACTGGAATCCGTTCTCGGCCCGTCTCATTCGGTCGCTATTCTCCCAAACCACCCGCACCAACTGGCGCGTATTGGCGTTTAGTTCGAACCGCTCCTCTCCTTCGATGATGCCCGGTACAGGCATCAGAAAGAGTCGCTGGAGCTCGCGAATAGCATCGTGAAGCCGCTCCTCCGCCAGTCCCGTGACGGCACGGAGCTCAGCGAGTGCAACGGGGCGATCAGGGACTGCGGCGGCCACGATCACATCGCCAGCGTCATCCCCGAGCATTTCGATTTCGCGCCCAAGAGCATAGGCTCGCGCGTCTCGCCCACCGGTAGCGTCGTCGCCGGTCCAATGGCGGATTGCCTCATCTGCGGGGACTCCGACTGCACACAGGCGCAACAGATCCTCGATGAACAACGGTGAGCCGTCGGTAGCCTCAAGGATCTGTTCCACGCGGCTCGGCGCGAAAGCGTTGGGGTCGAGACCGAAGAGTTCGACCCGCGAGTGAACAAACTCGTGACCCGCCTCCCCGTGGAACCCATGTACGACTGTGGTTGTCGCTCCAAAGCCGAATAGTTGCCGTCGCGACGTGATGAGGACTCGCGATCGAGTCGTCGGCACCTGAACCGAAAAGAACTCGATGGCGTCTTCGGCGGTCCCTTCGAGGGAATCCGCGTCATCCAGGACGATGAGCCCCGGAAATGTGTCTAGGAGACTCAGAACCAGATCCATTCGGTCTTCGCCGCGGTCAGCGTCGGGCTCGAACTGCCCGTAGGCGAGCAGAAGAAAGTCGAGGGCTGACGAGAGGTCGGTGACGTCGGGCGATGGGACGCCGACTACCTGTCCCTCAATGAAGTGACGCCGCTTCGCTGCCAGCCAAACGACGAAGTCGTAGGGCTCTGGTGCATCCTCGCGGAGCCGTCGCGCGAACTCGTAGGCGATCGCGCTCTTGCCCGTCCCGCCTGCTCCCATCAAGGCCCAGCGGCGTGATCTCTCGTTGGCTAGCCACCGGGTGAGAGCATCCAATTCCTCTTGACGGCCCACGAACACCGGCGCGATGGCATCCGGGAGGTACCCTTCGAGCGGCTGCCGCAGTTCGAGGGGCTCCTCGAGTGCGGGCGGTGGTGCGGCGCCTGACAAGTCCTGAGCAAGGCCGCGGAGTTGCTGACATGCATCCTCAGCATCGGGACCGAAGTGCTCAAGGATGCGACGGCAGCTGTCGACTAGTCTGAACGCATCTTCGTATCGGAGGTCGGCCTCCGAGTCATGAGCGATGGGATCGCGCATGCCCCGGCACTCACGGGCCCAGCCTAGAATGGCGTGCTTGCGACGGGTCCGCGTCCTGTTGTCAACAGCGCTGTCCGACATCGGGAATAGCACGTCGTAGTCCGACTCGAACAGCAGAGGAAACTGACTGACTCCAATGTAGTCAAGGTCATCTGTCAGCTCGGAGCCGATCTCACCAGTGAGGCGCCGCTCGTGCGCGTTGCTTACCATCTCATCCCAGGTCTTCTGGAACGGTCTCCTTACGCGCTCTGACCAGTTGGCTGAGTACGCTTGTCGCAGGCGTGTGCGCGCGATCTGAACCACGCTACGTCGGTAGATGCGTAAGGACTCGTAGCAGATCGAGTAGCTCGACATACGACCAGTCACGTCCCCTCCGCTCGCAATCCAAGTCCGCGGCACCGGCGTGTCAGCGGCGGCTACACGGCAACCTTATAGGCTTCATGCCAGCGTCGCTCGTCTAGGCTTTCGTGCCTGCATGGCCGACGCGACATTACTGAGGTGGAGCGTCCATCGGGCGCACACACCTGAGTACGGCCGCCACCACTGAGTTCAGGGACACGAGTCGCCTGCTGGTCGACCTGCAGCCAACAGAGTGGCAGTTCCCCGAACTGGCGGCGATCTTTGAAGAGCAGATCCCGTTCGCGCACTGGCGATTCGTTTACGGTAGTTTCTGGCGCTTCATCATTCTGTCCGAGGTCGTTGCGAAGATCCGGCAGGACTTCTGGCCAGAGATATTGATGGATGCGGGAAGTGACAGCACGGAGGCTAGACGACTGCGAACCCAGGCTCCGCATAACCGGTCCAGACCCGCGACTCCGCATTACAGCACGGCGATCAAGACCTGGGCTGAGGAGAATGAACACCTCCTAGCTCTCGACTTCGCTTCGCGGGTATCTCGACTGCTCGAGGATCTCAGCGAGTCGGCCCGTGCAGATACTCCGAGGCATTCGAACTGCCTCGCCTCGTCAACTATCATAGCTCGCCCGGCAACTAGTTGCCTACCCGAGGCCACCCATCCGCTAGCCGGAGCGCCGCTCCGCGACCGGCTGCTCCGTGCGCTCGCCATCGCACCTGACCACCTCGCGCCCGCCAGCGGTCCACCTCGTCCGCAGCGTTCTTCCCACCGGGCCCGGAGCCATGCTGCATCAGGAATTCGGGTACTCCGCCATACTCGACCAATTCCACAGCGGACTCGGCGGCCTGTCGTGGCAGCGACGCGTGGCTATCTCGGCGCGTCCGGCGGCCACGGTTGTGAATGTCGCTGATGACGTGCTTTGGGTGCATAACTCCCTCCGCGCAGGCAACGAGCCGATCGGGCAAAGGAATCAGCCGCCCGTCCCGGCGGATGGCTTCGGCGACGAGCCAGAACGTCGCGTCGTCAGCCGCTATCATGTAGCAATCGCGGAGCAGAGCCGCCATCTTGTAGAGATACTCACCCAGAGGCTGCCCGCGAACGCCGATCTGCGACGTGTTCCCGTAGTCGTGCATGTCCAGATATGGAGGTGCGGTGACGATCGCGCGTGGAGGCGGCAGGCCCCCCATAGCTCCTCCAACTGGAGGGCGTCCCCAAGATTCAGTCCGCAGCGCAGGGGCGGATGACCCATTGCTGCAGTCTTCACGACCGCCCAGAACGACTCGATTACGTTCGGAGGGATGCAACGATACCTGCCGATCCCAGTTCGGGGAGTGACCAGAATCGGCTGCGCGTGGGAGTACCGGAGTCCGTCGTGGCAGACAATGGCCTGTGTGAGACCTTCGGGGTAGGGGCATTGTGTATTCGCTAGTACCGTCCCTGAGGCGAAGAGCGTTCGGCGTCCCCGCCCTCGTCGCTCCCCACTAACCACTGGCCCTGTCTGGCGAACGGAACCCTGCAGGGTGAAGGTTCTAGCTATTGTCCAGTGTGGCACGCCGTGGTACGCCGATGACGCTCCCCCCAGACCGCCATGCGCACTAACACTCCGCTGGTACTGAGTGGTACTGGATGGGACATGGTCTCGACATACGCCAGAACGTCGCAGCCGCGCACCGATCGGCCGCGCTCGCCCCGGGAGTCGACGATCCCTGGATCACCGTCTTCGAAGCCGCGGTGGCTGAGGATGACCACGACCTGGGCGATCTCACCCCGTACTGGATCTACCGCGGCGCCGCCCAGCTCCAGCGGCGCATCATGGCCCTCCCCCTGAGTCGCGATGAGGAACGGTGGGCTCGCCTGCAGGACTCGCTGGCGCTCTACCGGCTCGCGTTCGGGCAGCCACGGTAGGAGGACATGATCGCAGCGCTGCAGCGTCGAGGCATCACTGCAGAGGAGCGGATCGACGAGCTCCGTATCGACTTACGCCCGCCGGGCCCCGCCTGAGTTCCGAGACAGGTCGCCCGCGGGTTCGATCCACGCCTCGCCGATCCGGATGGGGCACGCTTCTCGATCCTTCCACTTGCGCGCCCGAGGGCGATGAGATCGGCTCCAGACTGTTACTAGCCGGCTCGGTAGTACCGCGCCACGGGCCCCCGCCCCGCAAGCTCGCCGCGCGCGTAGAGCGCCGGCATCCGCTCGGAGCGCCAGCGCCCGGCCATCATGAGCGCAGTTGTGCTGGCGCCCGATGCCGCGAGGTCGCGGGCCATGCCGATGCGCGGGGAGTGGCCTGAGAAGTCGCCCTCGAGGCCGGCGGCACGGGCCGCCTTGCGGATGCGGTCCGCGATCGCCCGCTCGCCGAGACCACCGAACACCCGGTCCGAAGGCTTAGCCGACTCCGGGCGGATGCGCTCGAGAGCCGCCGTCGCGTCCTGGCCGAGGAAGAGCTCGGCGCCCTGGCCCGCCTGGTCGGCCTTGCTGCGTCGCACTGTGAGCCGGCCCGTACCGTCGCGCAGGCACTCCACGTCTGACCACGTGAGGGCGGCCGCCTCGGAGCGGCGCAGCATCGCGTCGCGCATCACCGTGACGATCGCGATGTCCATGTCGCCCCGCCGGCGCGCACGCTCGGCCGACTCGGTGCGGCCCCCGGGGCCGGTGCGTGGGCGGTGGGCTGTTGCGCGGATGGCGGCCAGAGCCTCTGCGGTCAGCGCTGCCGCCTGCTGCGGCGTTCGGCCCTCGGAGGCCTGCCTCGGGCGATGCCGCGCAGCACGCGGCGCACGCCCGGGTGGACGGCGGGCGAGGGCACGCCGCGCGAGCCGTGCTCGTGGGCGATGGCGGCGACGGCGGTGCGCAGCGTCGAGATACCCGCGCCGGCCTCGCCGCGCTCGGCCAGGTAGGCGGCGACGAGGATGGGCGGCGCGGGCATGGGCTCGACGCCCTCGGCCGCGCACCACGCCACCCACGCGCGCCACGCGGTCGCGTAGGCGCGGCGCGTGTTGGCGCTGAGCACCTCCGCGGCGGCCGCCTCGATGCGCTCCATGTGTTCGGGCCGCACGGTAGGAGCGGCGGCGGCCGGGACGCTGGTGGCGGCGACGGGTGCGCCCACGATGGTCGTCATCCCTCTCACTGGGTGCCGGCTCTCGGTCCCGGTCACGTCCCTGCAAGTGGTGTTGCTGTGCACCATCCTGATCATTTGCTAGCTGGCAGCCTGCAGTAGCACCTCCTCGCCTGAGGGGACCTCGGCCACCGCCGCCGGTGGGCGGCTGCCGCATCGTCATGTAGCGCCGCCCCTCGGCCCACTCGTCGTGCTGCTCGGCGAGCACGGCGCCGACCAGCCGCACGACCGCGGCGCGGTTGGGGAAGATGCCGACCACGTTGGTGCGCCGCCGGATCTCCTTGTTGAGGCGTTCCAGCGGGTTGTTCGACCAGACCTGCCGCCAGTGCTGGACCGGGAAGGCCGTGAACGCCAGGATCTCCGGTCCGGCGTCGGCGAGCAGCGCCGCGGCCTCGGGGAAGCGCTCGGCGAGCTGCTCCACCACGCGGTCGTGCTGGGCCTGCACCTCGGCCGCCGAGGACTGCTCGTAGATCGTCCGCACCGTCGTCGCCACCAGCTTCTCGGCGCTCTTCGGCACGCGGGTGAGCAGGTTGCGCATGAAGTGTGTCCTGCAACGTTGCCAGGAGGCGCCGGCGAAGACCGTCGCTACGGCCTCCCTGAGGCCCTGGTGCGCGTCCGAGGTGACAAGCTCGACCCCGGAGAGGCCGCGCGCCACGAGGCCGCGCAGGAAGCGCAGCCAGAACGCCCCGTCCTCGATGGGAGGAGGGCCGCGAACGCCAAGAGAGCTGTGCTCGAAGGCGAGCCGACACACGTTGCCAGCTACCGCGTGCTGTCGACGACCGACGCCGTGGCCGGCCAGGCCACGGCCTCTGCGGCGCTCAAGGCGCCAGCCGCGCCCTCGCCGCCCGAACCGCCAGCGCCCAGCCGGTGCACGCTCAAGGTCGAGAGTTCGAACGAGAACCACGGCACCGTCAGGAGCAACGGCGGCAGCGCCACGATCACGTGCAACGTCAACACTACGCGAACGGTCACGGCGACGAATGCGCCGAGCTTCTACGTGAGCAAGTGGAGCGAATCGTCGTGCTGAGGCAACACCTGCATCGTCACCATGGAGAAGAGCCGGAAAGTGACCGCCACCTTCACGCGGATCACGGCGGGACCGCACATCCTGACCGCGTCGCGCCAAGGGGTAGGGTGACCTGGGGCGCCAACGGCACGGCGAGGGGCGGCGGGACGTACACGTGCGGGACGGAGGTCACTATCAGCGCCTCCTCGACGCGGGACAACCGGGTGTTCACGGGCTGGTCCGGCGACTTGACTTCGACCTCGTCGTCGACGACCGTGCTGCTCAACGGTGACAAGTCGGTGCACGCCAACTTCGACCACCTCTGCAACCGCGACTCGACCTTCCCCCGGCTGCAGCCAGTACAGGCCCCCGCCCGAGGCGACCACGGCTCCTGAGTCGGCCGGGGAGTAGCGCACCACACTCGCGCATCGAGTGTGCTGGTAGACCGCCATGGTTCGCGTTCCGGGACCCATCCTCGCCGCAGTCCTCGCCCTTGCGCTGACCGGCTGCGGCCCCGACAAAGAGGAAGTGGAGTCCTTCCCACCGCTCCACCCGCCCCTGCTGGTCGCGCAACAAGGCGTCCGCGAAGGCGAGGTTGTCCTGCGCTGGTCAAGCGCTGGCTCAGGCGTCACGCGCTGGCAGTACCGGCAACGCGACGGATGGGACTGGGAGTGGATCGGTTCTGTCCCGTCTGCCGAGTTGCCTTACTGGACGCCGTGGGTAGATGTGCCCGGTAGTGATGCGGACACGACCGGCTACCGCGTCAGCGGGCTGGACGACCATTTCCATTTCTTCCAGGTGCGCCCGTACACGGCCGACGGACCGGGCCATGCCTACGGGCGCGCCATGAGCAGGCCGCCAACCATGGCTCCGGACGGCATCCCGTATGTCTGGGCGAACTGGGTGGGCGTCCTGCCCGAAACCGGGCACCTCTACCGCTACTCCGGTACTGATCTCGTCTTTGAAGTGCCCGCGGGCCTGCTCCTCCTGTTCGATGAGGATGGTGACACGGTGACCTTGCGCGATGCGCTCAGTCCGGCCCACGTGGTACTGGACCGTGAAACAGGCGAGGTTGTCCGCCGGTACAACGATGGATGGCCGTTCTCGTCCAGGGACATGGAGGAGTTGTTCGACCGTCTGATCGCGTCCATCAGACGCGTGCCACTCGACGCGACAGCGGTACCGTAGCACTGTGGCGCAGGCCCGTACGGCCATCCTCGTCGGCGTGCTCGCTCTTGTGCTCGCTGCCTGTGACTCGCCCACTGAGGAGGAGTCCTTCCCGCCGTGGCATCAGCCATTCATGGCGGCCCAGCAAGGCGGCGGCGAGGGCGAAGTCGTCCTGCGCTGGCCGAGCGCCGACACACATGTGACGCACTGGCAGTATCGGCAGCGGATCGCTGGGGATGAGTGGAGCATGTGGGTTGGTTTGGCGGCGGACGAGTTCTCCAACTGGACGCCCTGGAATGACGTGCCGGCCAGCGACGCGAACACGACCGGGTACCGAGTGATCGGGCTCAACGTCGAGGAGGTCTACGAGTTCCAGGTGCGTCCGCGGACGGCCGACGGGCCGGGCCGCGCCTACCCGCGGGGCCCGGGGCCGGCGCCGGGAGGGGGGCGGGGCGGGGCGGCGCCTACCCGCGGGTCCAGGGCATGACGCCGAGAGCGGCGCCCGACGGGATTGTGTACGCCGGTTACTTCTACCATGGCCCTTCCCGCACGCTACTCGAGAGCGGGCGTACATTCCGTATTCCGTGTTCGGACCTCGTCTTCGACGCGCCCCCCGATGTCCCGTTGGGCCTGGGCTTCAAGGCGGGGCCGATCCGTCCGGCCGTGTGGCATGTGCCCAGTGGCTCCTATGTAGAGTTCTACCGCAAGACGGGCGACATCTTCGAACAGCATATCGCCGAGGGGTTCCCACACGTGGGCGAGGTCTTCGACGAGCTGATCGCATCGTTCAGGCGCGTGCCACTCGCTGTCGCACCGGCCTACTGTGACTGATAATCCTGCACGGCGAGCAGCGGGCGCTCGTGCCCGTGCGGGACGCGGGTCACGATCAGAGCGTCGTCGACGCGGGACAAATGGGTGTTCACGGGCTGGTCCGGCGACTCGACCTCGACCTCGTGGCCAGTACAGGCCCCCGCCCGAGGCGACCGCGCCGCCCGCGGAGTAGCGCCAGTGCACACCCTGCGCTGTATCTTGGCCGTGGTGATCGGCGTCTCGGGGGCGGGGTGCAACTCGCTCGGGGGCGTGCCGGCCGGGCCGCCGGAGTTCACTGTCTTCGCGGGCGCTCGCGAAGGCGAGGTCGTGCTGGAGTGGTCGGCCGATCCCCGGGCCCGGCGCTGGCAGTACCGACGGCACGACCCGGGCAAACTGATCTGGAACGCCTGGCAGGACATTCCGGGCAGCAATGCCCGCACGACCAGTCACCGCGTAGTCGGGTTGCTCCCCCCCTCTGGTATGAGTTCCAGGTGCGGCCATGGACGGCGGACGGAGCTGGGGAGCGATCCGCCCGTGCAGGGCGCGTGGCGAAGCGGGCCGGCGCCGACGGCATCATGCCTGCGACTGACGGACCGCTCGAGCGAGGGGGCACGTTCCGCCTCTACGACCTGGACTCGCCCTACATCTTCACGGTGCCACAGAGCGGAACGTGGGCTCACAAGCCCGGCCCCGATTCGTCGGTGGCGCTCGAGAATCTCGAGAACGGCAATGGAGTCGTCATCGATCGCGGAACGGGCAGGGCATTCTTTACAGACCCCGCAGGCCCATCGCGCGAGCCGGAGGGGTTGGCCGCCGAGGTGCTGGCCTCGGTCAGGTACGAGCCGGTGCACCCCGACCCGCCGCTCAGGGCGCTGGCCGGAGGCGGCGCGGGCCAGGTCCTCCTGCAGTGGACGAGCCACCCGCAGGCCGGAGCGGTGCAGCGCTGGCAGTACCGGCACAACAGCAGCGCATGGATTGATCTCCAGGGCAGCGACGGCGCGACCAGGAGCTACCGAGTGGGCGGACTGCGGAGCAAGGTCACTCACGAGTTCCAGGTGCGTCCGCGGCTGTACTCCGGGCCGGGCGACGCCTACGCCACGGCCAGGATCCGGTTGCCGAACCCCGGCCCCAGCGGCATCCCGAGGGCCGAGGGCATGCTCGAACCCGGCCGCACCTTCCTCCTCACCAGTCGCGAGACCGGACAGGTTCTCGCGTTCGACGTACCCGACGGCATGCTCTTGTATGTACGTACTGCTGGCAGGCTGCACTACGACGTCGGCAAAGATGCACTGTGGTTCTCCGCCGTCCTTCGCGATGTCGTCAGCGGCTCCTACCTGCTGCTCAACGTGACCACCGGCGAGTACAGCGAGCGCTACCTGCGCCCGGACCCCGAGGGACGTGACGTCGGCGCGCTGTTCGACGAGATCATCGCGTCGACGCGGCGTGTGCCGCCTGCGGGGACGGTGCCGTAGCGCCGTGGCGCGTCCGTTCGCGGCCATCCTCGACGCGGCACTCGCCCCGCGTGGCGGGGCACGTCCGACGCCGATGAGTGACGGCTGACCCCACTGGGGCGTATCGTCCCCAGTTCTTCGAGCTAGAGGGGCGGTCGGATTCATGCGTGTCAGCTACGTCGTCTGGGTGCTGCTCTCGCTCGCCGCGTTCCTCGCCGTCGCGCTGGTCATCCAGGCCGTGCTGCCGGGTTCGTGGCGGATCAGTAGCATCACGCCGCGCCACGACCCGAACATCGACTACGGCGCAGTGCCCGCGGGCAGCCACATCCGGCTCGACGTCGACGCCTTCGGCAAGCCGGTCGCCGGCGCGACGGGCCTGCCCGATGGTGCCGTCATCGGCTGGTACGTGCGCGACCCCGGCATGACGGCCGCGCGGCAGGCCGAGGCCGACGCGGCGTTCGAGACCGTGCTCGCAGAGCCCTTCGAACGCGTCGAGGGGCACCCCAGGAGCATCGTCTACACGCCGCCGCGCGACCTGCGCGGGCCGGTCGTCGTCCGGGCCGTGGTAGCGTCGCGGCTCTGCCACGGCGACGGCGCGGCCGCGCGGTGGGACGGGCCGTGCTCGGCCGAGTTCGTGATGGTCGTCACGCCACCGCCGCCGCTCACGCTCACCGTGTTCACGGGCAGCGCCGAAGGTGAGTTCCTGCTCGAGTGGACTCCGGGACCGCAGCTCGCGACACGCTGGCAGTACCGCCAGCGCGGTCCGCTCTTCCGCGATCAGCAGCTCCGGCTGGAAGGGTCCGATCTGGTCGAGGTCCCGTACAGATGGGAGCCCTGGCGCGACGTTCCAGGGAGCGACGGTGGATCCCGCCGGCACCGCGTTACAGGACTTGCACCCGAGAAGTACGGGTACGAGTTCCAGGTCCGCCCCTGGACCGCTGACGGGCCGGGCGACCCCTCACCGTCCGACCGCGAGGCCGTTCAGTCGGTCGCGCCGGATGGTCTGGTCTACGGCTCGTACGGGATGCTTGAGCCGGGCGCGACGTTCCGCATGGACGGGATGGGCTGGACGTTCACCGTGCCGCACGGCATGAGACTGAAAGGCGTCGGTTGGATCTCGGGCGTGCACACTTGGGAGACCATCGGCCTGCTCGATGTTCAGTCGCGCTCGCTGCTCATGATCGGCGTCTGCACGGGCCGTGAAGACTGGCGCCGCGTCCTGGAGCGGACTGACGAGCCCGTCGACGATGTTACGGCAGGCGCCCCGCGGCGCGATGTGCACACACTGTTCGACCAGATCGTGGACTCGGTCCGACCGCGCGCACACCCTCCCGTCCGGTATGAGTGTCCTGAGTAGCGCACGGCCTCGGCAGCAGCGAGTGAGTTCGCGGTTCGCCATGGTTCGAGTGCAGGCAGCCTTCCTCGCGGCGGCATTCGCCCTCGTGTTGTCGGGCTGCGGTTCGCCAGTCGGCGAGCCGGCCGGGCCCCTGACATTGACGCTGTTCACGAGCGCTCGTGCCGCCGACGAAGTCGTGCTGGAGTGGACACCCGACCCCCGCGCCGAGCGCTGGCAGTACCGCCAGCGGGACTACCCATGGCCCTGGGGCGAATGGCAGGACATCGTCGGCAGCAACGCCGGCACGACGGGTCATCGCGTCGGCGGACTGCTGCCCCGTCAGGTGTATCGCTTCCAGGTCCGCCCCTGGACGGCCGACGGCCCCGGTGAGCCCTCTGCGTATCCTGAACCCTTCACGGAGTACGAATGGCGACTTGGCCATGAGATCGTGGGAAAGCCAGAGACCGCCGACGGCATCGTGAGCGCGTACATGTGGGCCGGGTTGCTCGAGCACGGAGGTACGTTCCGTCTCCACGGCGGCAGCCCGTACACGTTCACGGTGCCACGAACCGGGCTGTGGCTCGTGAATGCGTTTGGGCATTCCGACATGGTTGTCAGGAATGTCGAACCCGAAGACCTGTTCGGGGTCGCCATCGACGGAGATACGGGGAGGTGGGTCTTCGACAACCCCGGGGGCCGCCCGGAGATCGAAGAACCGGACGAGCTGGCCGAGCAGATTCTCGCCTCGGTCAGGTACGAGCCGGTGCACCCCGACCCGCCGCTCAGGGCGCTGGCGGGCGGCGGTGCGGGCGAAGTCCTCCTGCAGTGGAAGAGCCCCCCTCAGGCCGGGGCGGCGCAGCGCTGGCAGTACCGGCACCGGCAGGTGGTTGGCTCGGGCGGGGGTGCCTGGAGCAGCGTGTGGATGGATATTCCGGGCAGCGACGGCTCGACCAGGAGCTACCGGGTGGGCGGACTGCGGAGCAAGGTCGTCCGTCACGAGTTCCAGGTGCGTCCCTGGCTGCACTCGGGGCCGGGTGACGCGTACGACACCGCCAGTATCAGGCTGCGGGTCCCGGGGCCCAACGGGATCGCGATGGCAGGGGGCGTGCTCGAACCCGGCCGCACCTTCCTCGTCGACGACTACCCGATCGAGATCACGTTCGAGACTCCCGAAGGCATGCTTCTGTATGCGGGCTACGGCAGACTACGCCGGGACCCCGACGTCGACTGGGTCGGGACTTACGACGGCCTGTGGCGCTCGCTCGTCCTTCGCGATGTCGCCAGCGGCTCGTACCTGGAGCTCAACGTGACCACCGGCGAGTACATCGAGCGCTACCTGCGCCCGCACCCCGACGGCCGCGACGTCGGGGCGCTGTTCGACCAGATCATCGCGTCGACGCGGCGGGTGCCGCCCGAGGAGTAGACGCTGAGTGGTAGCCTACGCGCTTCCTCCCGCTGGAGGTCGGCCATGGCTCGCGCGCTCACCGGATTCCTCGCAGCCATCCTCGCCGCAGTCCTCGCCCTGGCGCTAGCGGGCTGCGACGCGCCAGTCGGCGAGCCGGCCGGGCCGCTGACATTGACGCTGTTCTACAGCGCTCGCGCCAACGACGAGGCGCTGCTGGAGTGGACGCCGGACCCCCGCGCCGAGCGGTGGCAGTACCGCCAGCGCGAGTACCCATGGCCGTGGGGCGAATGGCACGACATCCCCGACAGCGACTTTCGCACGACGAGTCACCGCGTCGGCGGACTGCTGCCCCTTCAGGTGTATCGCTTCCAGGTCCGGCCCTGGACGGCCGACGGACCAGGCCAACCATCAGCGCGCCTGGCGCATCTCACCGAGTACAGGTGGCGATTGGGCGATGACTTCTTCTGGACGCGCGCGGCCGCCGACAGCATCGTGACCGCGGGCTCCGGCGCCCTCCTCGAGCGCGGGGGCACGTTCCGTATCAGCGACAGCAGCCCGTACACGTTCACGGTGCCCGAAAGCGGGCTCTGGTACATGGGCGCTGTCCTGTACTCGCCTGGCAACATCCTGAGGAACGCCGAACCTGGCAATCCGGGCTGGATCATCTTCGACATGGATACGGGGAGGTGGCTGTTCGACCACCCCGGGGGCCGCCCGGAGATCGAACCGCACGAGTTGGACGAGCGGATCTTCGCCGCGGTCCGGTACGAGCCCGTGCACCCCGACCCGCCGCTCAGGGCGCTGGCCGGAGGCGGTGTGGGCGAGGTGCTCCTGCAGTGTAAGAGCCCCCCTCAGGGCGGAGCGGTGCAGCGCTGGCAGTACCGGCAGCGTCGCGTTCCTGCCTGGAGGAGCGGGGGCGAGTGGAGCGACGAGTGGATCGATGTTCCGGGCAGCGGCGGAGCCACCAGGAGCTACCGCCTGGACGGGTTGCAGAGCGATGTCACGTACGAGTTCCAGGTGCGTCCGTGGCTGGGGTCGGGGCCAGGCGACACGTATGCGTCGGACAGAGCCCGGCTGCCGGCCCCGGGCCGCAACGGGATCCCGACGGCGGGAGGTGTGCTTGAATCTGGCCGCACGTTCCTCGCCAACAAGGTCTGGGGAGCGATCGCGTTCGACGTGCCCGACGGCATGCTGCTGCACGTTACCGGGTACCTCAGGGAACACTACGACCCCGACTACGCAGGCGACGAAATATGGGGCAACCTGTGGTACTCAACCGTGCTGCGGGATGTCGCCAGCGGCTCCTACCTCATGCTCAACGAGAGCACGGGCGAGTACATCGAGCGCTACCTGCGCCCTGACCCCGACGGCCGCGACGTCGGCGCGCTCTTCGACCAGATCATCGCCTCCACCAGGCGGGTGCCGAGCGGGAACTTCCCCGAGGTGGTCCAGCCCTAGCGTGATAGCAAGATAGGACG
>MKWU01000352.1_pt1 | contig 88007 bp, 73 predicted proteins | sample 809101 | NCBI WGS metagenome assembly MKWU01 (sample SAMN05860141, study PRJNA318959) | sponge metagenome | host: Aplysina aerophoba | place: Slovenia: Piran, Adriatic Sea, Gulf of Piran | collected 2013-05-07
GGTCGACAATGCAGAATGCCTGCCTCCAATGCCTCAATGTAGAGACTCGCGTTCTGTCGCAATCCCACACGCCAACCGGTAATGCGACGACTACAGCCATCTTGGTACGCCACTAAATACGCGTCACCTTCTACCAGCGGTATGTGAGTCGCATCGCTGTACCAAACCCGATGGGGCTCATCCTTCACATACTCTCGTCGGACTCGGTCTTCGCTGCGTCAGGCCTTGCCAGTCAGGATCGTGGTCCGCAACTTGTGTCGCCTTGGACTGCCTTGGGTGCCCGATTAGCGCATCAATCGTGCTACCTTCTTCGTACGTACTTGGAAGCATTCCTTAATCACCAGAACATACATTTTGGGTGAGCCGAAGTGGCGGTGAAATGGGCTGGATACACGGAGTCGAAGGATCAACTGCTTAAGAACCTCATCGGTCTGGGCACGTTGGATAGGCACATATTGACGCCAACGGTAGTAACCACGTCTGGAAACGTTGAGTATTCCACACTTCTTTTGTATGGATAAGCTGGCCTTGTTCATTTCAATGGATTGGAACGCCAACTCACGGCGTTCGGAGTGTGTTGAGCAAACTAGGCCGCAGTCTCTTTCATAAAGGCTATACTCTTCTCTAAACCCTCAATGCGTTTGGCTTGGCATCTCACCTTCAGTTCTAATTCTTCTTTCGTGAATTGTGCCTTCGGCTCGTTCTGACATTATCCTCTATTGCAGAAAGTGTCCCGAAAATCGGTGCAAGACCATAGGACATTTACAACAGTAAACGTGAGTAGACTTCAATCTATATATTCTTGTTCATGACCAGTGAATAGGCTTTATTTACAAGAATGTCGTTTCAGCTAGGAACAGGGTGAAGGGTGCACAATTGGACAACAGGCAAGACAACAGGCAATATATCTCATTACCGTCATGAGATGTGAGGAAAGCGGAGTGTTTGTGGGCCGGAGCGCCGATATTCCAGGCTTGCATATTGAAGCCAGTACACCAATAGGTATCGTCGAAGCGATTGCGGAAGTTGCTCCTCAGCTGATGAAGAGCAACCTAAAGCTTTCGTTAAAGGAGATCGGTGAATGTCAGATCAATGTGCAGATACAGCCAACACCTACTAAAAAGCGACGACTGTCATCACGACCACATATCTTTCTTGATTCTGATCTGGTAGGTGCGGCAGCATGATGCCGTCAGTGAAGGATCAAGTGATGAATGAAGAGGCACTATGCACCGCGAAACAGTAGTTTCCAGCAACATTGCCTCAATCGGCTATGACCCCAGATCTCAGACGTTGGAGATTTGTTTCAAAAAGGGCAGAATCTATCAGTACTTTGACGTGCCTGCTGATGTGCACCGCGCGTTGAGGAACGCAAGCTCACACGGGAAGTTTCTGAATCAACAGATCAAGGGATCTTACCGATACGCTCGAGTATGACTGGTAAGGGAGTAAGCAGTACGACCGCGTATTGTTCAGCTTCTGTCAGTAATCGCAATCCACGTGGATCAGTTTATGAGCGTACGCTCAATCAATCTTCTCTTCTAGTGCTCAGTAAGGGAGGCATTTGCTTTAGTGATTGGTATGGCATGTTCGTGGCGCTATTGAGTTCACCAGCGTTCGATTACGGCACATGCCATCGTCAATTTGCCGAACCAATGTAAGCCAGACGGTACTCTCTGGACTTACCACTGAAGCTCGCCGCTGAAGGAACGTGCGGGTCCCCGTGATCCCCACTTGCGTGACGGTTTTGCGAACTAGATCCTCCTGTTTGTTCCGTATTTCAGTTGAAAGTTACCGGTGACTTCATCGTAAAGTAACACCCGGAGGGATGTGAGCTGACCTAGCAGTTGTTAGATGCAACGGAACTAGACGCCTAGCTTCAACCAGTACTTTTACTTCTTGTACTACTTACAACAAAGGGGCATGATTTAGAATTAAGTTAGACTGAAAATGAAAAACTTACGATAAAGGACCTGATATTGGTGTTTTTGAGAGTGCGACACAGCTAAAAGGCATCCAAGAAGGAAAGACAATTCGAGTTGTCACACCTGTTATGGGTTCGCCGAAGGCAAAGTCGTAGTTTCTCTTCCATTGAGTATTAGGTAATCACAAGAGAGGCAAAAATGAAGATAAAGGATTTACTTGAGGTGGAAGAAGATGGGGACATTTTTCATGGATTCTGCCCACAGTTACCAGGTGTTCACGTAGCCGGTGACACGGAAGAGGAAACCCTCAATCTATTAACCGAAGCAACATTGCAACACATACTCGTCCTCTTGAAGACTGGATATCCGATTCCAGACCAAGTCATCCTAGACGATGAGATATTTGACTAAATATCTAGGCCAGTGTATAGCACTGAAGCAAGGTGAGTGCTATCGAATGAGCCGTGGATAAAGGTTAGGTTCCCATTGAGCACCCGTAGCACACACAAATGGACTTTTGCTGCACGCTTTCGTGCGGGAGCGTATGGTTGGAAGTCCTCCAGATTGGCTTGCCAGCGCGTTCGTGAAGCCGTTTCCGAAATAAAAAAGGTAGCCAGAAAAGAACCTGATCTGGGGGCAGAGGGTGCCGTTCGCCTGATCGAAAAGTTATGGCCTGCGCTGGAGCATGTGAACACTTCCAGCGGTGCATTGGGTTCTGCTGTGAACAAAGCACTTGACCAACTGCTACCTGTTATCATCAACGCGCCAGCGGATGACACTACACGGCAAAAATGGCTGGAACGCTTGTGGCAGGCAAAGGAGGAGGATGGTGTCGACTACCTGGCGCCAGTCGGCGACCACTGGGGAGAGATATGCGGGTCAGTAGAAGTCGCCAATTTTTGGGCGGAGGAATTGGTGCCAACATTGCGGTTGTGTTGGTCCAATCCAAACCAACCTAGCTACTTTCGTGGCACAACAGCCTGCTTGTCCTGTCTGCTGGTGGCCGGACGCAATGAGGAACTCCTCGACCTACTGGCACTGCAAAGTCTAACCCTCTGGCATTACCGCCGCTTCGGGGTTGAAGCGTTATTGGCCATGGGCAAGAAGGGAGAAGCGTTGCGTTACGCCGAGGCGTCCAGAGGCTTGAACGAACCAAATCCGATGATTGATCGTGCCTGCGAAAAAATCCTGAATTCCTCTGGCTTTCATGACGAGGCCTATCGACGTTATGGCCTAAGGTCGGCACTGGGTATTACGTATCTCGCCAGATTTCGTGATGTGGCAAAGAGATATCCCATGAAGGAAGCGTCAGAGATTCTGACGGACCTCATCGCCTCGACCCCCGGAGAAGAAGGAAAATGGTTTGCGACGGCAAAGGAGCTAAAGTTATACGAACTGGCATTAGACCTTGCGAAACGTAGTCCCTGTGACCCAAAAACACTGAGCAGGGCAGCCAGAGATCACATTGATTCGGCTCCTGGATTTGCTTTAGGCTCCGCCCTGATCGCGTTGCACTGGTTGAGTAACGGGTGGGGTTACGAAGTAACCGACATCGATGTGAATGAGGTCTATGACCGGGCAATGGACGTTGCCATCAGGTTGAATAGGGAAAACGTCGTCACCGAGTATGTTCGGAAAATTGTGGAGACCAACGACCGTGAAACGGAACAGTTTGTGCGCCAGATTTTACGGAATAGGATGAGCGAAGATGAGAACGAAGATAATAGGCTAGTGCCTCCAGAGTAACACAATTGAATTGCGATTTGTCTTGAATTATGTGCGTAAGTGGAGCGAAGAGCAAACATTTGGTGCATGAAGAATAGACATTTCATGCTCACATGCATTTTTCGACCGATTTTGCTTGATCTTCGCTGTTTAACTACCCATCAGGAGCGCTATCTAGCGACGTTCTGAAGAATGGGAATAGGTCTTCATCGTTCCCATCGACAAAACAGAGATCAGTTTGAGGGTGCCTGGCCGATGTTCTGGTGATTTAGGTCGGACTACAGCACCCCTACCCGAAAATCGAGATTCGTGATCAGATTCTGATATTCATGGAAGAGTATGTCGCCGTGAACTGTGATCATGACACCGGAAGATCTAGGGACAACTGGTGGGGTGGCTACTCGTATTGGTGACATCCTTCAATAGTAGGATGCGACTTGCCATTCTGCTGAGACTTGCCATTCTGCTTGATGTTCAAAAGCTAATTACAAGAGTAAGAGATGATTGACTTTAATTACCAGCTCAGCAGTTCAAATGGATGTGCATGACCAACCGATGAGATGAATTCATCCATAATTCAATATTTGTAATGTGATATCTCACATCTCTTGTTTACCGAACGGCAGAATCACCACGAGTTAGATTCCGTAGCAATCCTGCAACCGTCTGCTAGGGATATCGCAGTTGGTTGATGTACCTAGGTACCGTGAAGAATTATCGTGCGACTGCCCAACTCCTGGGGCTGAGGAAATACGAAGTGCACGGGTTTTATACCGAATGATTAAAGGGCCAGTTCCTACTGAGCGAGATTTTGACTCTTTTAGGAAACGTAATCCAAACAGAGCACTCTTGGAGACATCCAAACTTGAGTGCTTTTATCGCGGTCTGTCATTGTTCATTGATGCGGAGACAGCAAGAATTCGAACTCAAAGGAGAATGTCAAAGTACAGAATCTGTAAAGTAAGCCTCCAAAAAGGTGCGGGCATGCTTTTTCAAGCGGGAGAACAAGACGGTCACTTCACTTGGTGGCCGTATTCAGACTTCAAGATTCTAGATTACTGTGAGGTTGTGCAAGATGTATAAATCAGTCACCTACCGATCAACCCTGATTTTTTATGACAGTCCTGAGGTCATTCAAACTGAAGATCACTTTGGTGATCCCTACATTGGTTGTGTGGTAGAGCCCGATAAAACTGCTTTTAGGTTTCTCGTAGTTCGTGTCCATAAGGACATCCCAACGAAACTGAGATGCGGTGAAATCGATTTACTCACCATGGTAGAGAACTATTCACCGTATGGTTGGTATCTCTGTGAAACCAACGATTTGCATAAACCAATCACTCTAGAGGAACAAGACGATGACATACCGGAGGATTTTCTTCCTAATCCGGATGTCTATGTACGAAAGCCTGGAACAAAGTTCGATCAATTGGTGAAAGAAGCAGTCGATCGAAATAGGGTTGTAATTCGGCTTAAGATTGAGTCGGAGCTCCACCCATTTACACATCAATTAAAGTGGAGAGACTATGAGGATATCTCGTCTCGTTTGAGAAGGTTAATCATTAGTGCTGGTAAACACATCACTGGCACTCTTGGCAACAATGAAAAGTCCCAACTAGATTTAGACATCTTGGTGCCCGCTCAAGAAGGATCTGTGGAAATACTCGTTGCAGCATCAAATGAAAACCAAGATTTATTTGAACCGAATAGATTACTTTTGGATGCACTGACGCAGGTTGACAGTACTCTAGACCATTCACACAAAATTGACGATCTTCGCGGATTGGCGCAGCAATACAGCGTTGAGTACGCAAATTTATATATAGACCTGCTAAAGGCCTTGGTTCGAAGTGAGTCGGATTTGGTTTGTTCCTGGGCGGATCCGAAGATCAAAGTAAAAAAAGGTAGTAATGTACATTTACACAATGCAAAAAAACTGATTTATGATGTCAAAAGCCATCCAAATGAAATTCTGAATGAAGCACAATGCCGTGTGAGAGGGGAGTTTGTGCAATTTAAATCAAGTACGGGTAGATGGGGTTTACAGACGGAAAACGGCTTGGTGGTAGGAAAGGTCGATACCGCCAAACTGCCTGGAAAACTCAGGGGATTGGAAGTTGGAAAAAAATACTCTTTTGATTGCGTAAAAAGGCAAACCTTTAAAGGGTCCTTGGCTGGCCATGAACCACAGTACTTTTTGAGAGAATACGATCCGGTGTAAGTGGATGTGACCTTTAACGAATCTCTTCTCATGTCTACCACCTGAAGAAAACTCTTCTTCAAATTACCGTTAGTCGTGTAGATTCTCTCAATTTAGAAGAGATCCAAATCATTCAATGTGATCTACATTTTCACATCGTGGAATTTCCGATCTAAGTGGTTCTCTACTTTCAATAATGAGGTAGATTTGGTAGATTTCCACTCGCAGTGACATTGAGTGAGACACTCAACAGTTCAGTCACTAGGACACAAAGGCTTTCGACACTCGGAGTGAAACAATGGAATCAATGATTGTCGCGTTACTCGGCGTTGCTGTGGTATTGCTACTTCTCTGCTTTGTGGTAGGAATCGTCACGTTTCTACGCACGAAAGATCCAAAGCAGTCGAGAGACGTGGTCCTGGAACTAAGAGACTACATCGACACCAAGCTGAATCAGCAGTCTGAATCCACGAGCACAACACTTGATCGTACTCACAAGTCACTCCAGGACCTGCAGGGTAAGCTCTCGGATCTCACGAATTCTCAAAACAACATCCTTGAGAAATTGCAACCTGTCACCGATATCAGTCGAGTACTCTCAAATTCACAAACTCGCGGAAGATTTGGAGAGGTCATACTCGAGGATATTCTGAGAGACACACTACCGGACGAGCTCTATGAGATTCAAGCCCAGGTCACGAAGAAAGGAGATGGTAGAGGTAATGTTGATTGCTTGTTGAAATTACCACCACCTACTGGCGATATCCCACTCGACTCCAAATTTTCGACGAGTGGCTATGTGGAAATGCAGGATCCAGAGTTGGAGCAAGAGAAGCGCAATTTAGCCAGGAAGGCTTTCGAGGATAGTGTGATCACTCGAGTTAAGGAAGTCGAGAAGTACATTGTGCCTGGCGAGACAGCGGAGTTAGCGCTCATGTTCGTGGCATCCGATGCAATCGTGTTGGAAATCGCCTCTAGTCCTAAAGCCATGAGTGAGTCTCGAAAACGTAAGGTGTTCATTGTTGGACCTTCCACATTGATGGCTGCGATCGCGACGATTCGGGTACTTTACAACGATCAAGTTGTGGCAAAGAACGCCAAATTGATCCGCGATACCCTTGTGAAATTGACGGATGAAGTAGGGCGGTTAGAAACTCGGACGGACAATCTTGTGAAGCACTTCGGCAACATGCAGACAGACGTGGATCAGATCAAAACGACGTCCAAGAAGATCAATACTGCGATCACTGGAGTTGCGAGCGCGCGCTTGACTACCGAACCAGCAGAACTCACAGAGATTGAATAAAAATCAGCAGATTGACTTACGCTACGAACTAATCAGAGGATGGATCGCTCGACGATTGGTGCCTTCTGCAAGTAAGTGTTCGCTCTAAAACAAGCGGATTAGCCGATAATAATGACGATAGAACCTGAAGGAGAGATTTCCCATGCGTAGATTGATTTTGGTTGTTTGTTGCATCTTTGCTTTATCACCGCTGGCACAGGACGATGAATCATGGCATCCGTCTCGTTATGGACCTGAAGATACTTTGGGTGCGATCAATAATCTGTCCCCAGAGCTCGTAGTAAAAGCAGCCCAGCTTGTAACAGAGGGAAAGACCTATCCGCTAGGAGTTCTCACCGGGTGGAATACGCCAGCATATCCTCCACGGACTTTCTCCCTGACAGTCTTACAAGGAGCAGGTACCGGCGCAACCCAAGGAACTAATCAGACCTCTGGAAACGACGATTTGATGTTTACATGGATGGGTATTGGAAGTCAAATCGACGGGTTGGGACACATTGGGATTAACCATGTCTACTACAACGGCATTAAGGCAGAAGACTTTGTCGCAACGACTGGTTTAACCCAACTATCGGTAGATAAACTACCACCAATCGTTTCGCGCGGAGTGCTTGTTGACATGGCCGCACATCAAGATAAACCAATGCTTGACGCAGGAAACGCGTTCAATTCTGCTGAAATCAAAGAGAGGGCAGAAGCTCAGGGCATTTCAATTGGTATGGGAGATGTAGTGCTTTTCCACACGGGTTGGTTGAACTTGGCCGATACGGAGAACTCTGCCTTTATGGCAGGGGAACCTGGCTTAGGTGTCGATGGTGCTGAGTATCTTGCGAGTCTTGGTGTGGTCGCAGTTGGTTCGGATACTTGGGGATTAGAGGTGGTGCCTCACGAAGACCCTGAAATGGCATTCCCGGTACACCAGGAGTTACTCACCAAGAATGGCGTATACATCCTTGAGAATATGGATACTCGACAATTAGCTAAAGAGGAAGTGTGGGAGTTTCTGTTTGTGCTCGGTCAGCCACGATTTGAGGGATCTGTACAAGCTGTGATAAACCCAGTAGCAATTCGCTAAGACGCAAGAGAAGCACGATTTACCTACCTTTGGTACCTAGCGGCAGAATTTCTGAGCATCTGTCTCAGCTACTGGCGTTTTGATTTGAACTTACAGCGCAAAGAAATCCGGTTTACTGTTTAACTATCTTGGAGTGTCTCATCATTCCAAAAGGCAGGTTGTAAACGATCATTCCCGCTGTTACAGGTAGGTTTTGAATGGTTTCTCAGTACCGTTCGAGTGGTGGTCTTTGTGCTCGTTTCGAGTCACACGGTATTTAAAGGATGGCAATGAAACGCAAACCACAAAAGCCTAATCGTGCACAACAGACCACCCAAATAGATCGAGATTTCTCGTTGTTTACCTGAATTGCACTCCCAACCTGCGAGTATGGTAGTTGGACGAATTGCAGGTTTCACTGAACAAGCAGGTTTCACGGTACAAATGGATTGCTTGTGTGATAACAAATTCTTGCATCTATATTCCATTTATTTATTCCTATAATCCTAGTTAGCTGGAACTCGCGGCGAACGACCTCGCCCATTTGTGTTCAGTAGGGGTCAGAGGAACCGCCGTTGTGAAGAACAGCGTTCTTAAGGAGGGTTTGACCCATGTTAACGAGAGTAGTTGTTGCCTTATCGGTTGTTGTAGCCGTTATTGTCGCCTTTGCTGGCGATCAGATTCCCATGGATCTTGGATCCGTGGCCCTAGTAGTACTTGGACTCATTTACGGTAGCATGTGCGTTGACTCGGATTCTCGGGTTAATTACAGTGTAATTGCAATCGCTGTAGGTGCTGCATCAGCCGCGGGTGTCCTTGGCATGATCCCATATGTAGGGATGTACCTGCAGGATATTTTGGGAGGAATCGTAATTGCTTTGTTTAGTGGTGTGGTTGCGGTTTTGGCAGTCGGTATCTGGGATATCATCATGCCATCTGCGGAGAGTGATTCCTGATCGACGTAGTGTGTTGGACTAATATTTGGTCAGCAACAAGACACTAAAAACTAAAGCGACGTGACTCTTGAACAGGGTTACGTCGCTTATTTTTCAAATGATTTCAATTCTCACCTCAGAATGCGATGGGTATCACCGTAACGATGCCAGATTTCCATGAGATGGGTGAGTGTAATCGACGGTTCCACTTTGACTAAGAAACACTATAGCTACGAGCTTCTGGAGGAGATACTCAATTAAATCGTAAAGGTACACTTCGTGAAGGATTTGAGCAAGCAATAGAAGATTGGTGTACCCACGATCAAAGCATAGTACGGGGAGAAGTGGAATTGTCGCCTAGCTGGATGATTAGGAAGAAATAGGAATGAATCAACTCACGACACGAGGAGGAGATCAAGCGCTGTAAAAAAGAGGCGGCTTTTATCCACCATGCTTCGGCAAACTTTGTGAAAGATTTTCCAATCAACCCGAAAAGATTTGCGGTCCTTTGAAATGAACTAGGTAGATCTCTTGTGCGAAAAGCGCATAGCTCTCAATAGGTGCAGGAAGGACTATAACCACCTGTTCTGGCAAACGCTTACCCATAGCCGTAGACGGTGGATACGACCACTAAATCACCGATAAGCCGGCTACTCGACCGTAAACATTGATAGGCATCTCGACCGCTAGTTTCAAGTAGGTCACTCTACCGTGGCATTTCCAGATCAAGCGCGGAACTTCGGACCTCGTAGTGGTGAACTTTATCGGATCCATTGCAGTCTACGTTAAAGACCCGCAACGAGAAAAATCCTTTTTGACCTTTCTTTGGCCAGTCTCGTAAGTACCATCGTAACTCCTCTTGAAGCTTGTTCTGGGTGGTTCACGATTTGCACCTCAGAGATTTAGGTTGGCACATGAGTTCTCGGGCTTTATTAAGCGCTTGGCTGACTTCTGTGTGTCTAGCTACTTGTACGGTAGTGTCTGCCTCGTTTGAAGAAATGCTCACGGAATCACTGAGCAAATCTCGCGAAGAACTGAAAATGCCAGGTCTTCGAGCCGCTGTACGTCTGCCCGATGGTGAAATCGTTAAGTCTGCGGTAGGACTGGCAGACAAAGAAGCCAATATTCCACTGGACAATTCGATTGCGATGCCAGGTGGCAGTACCGGAAAGACATTTGTAGCCGCCTTGACCATGCTACTCGTGGAAGATGGAGTCATTTCTCTGGATGACCCTGCGGCCAAGTACGTTGGTGAACACGATTGGTACAGAAGAATTCCTAATGCAGATGTGATTAAAGTCCGTCACCTGCTTTCGCACTCAGCAGGTATTGGTGATTATCCTGGCACTGGGCGATACACAATGGGCATGGTCTGGCGTGTCCTTCGACAAGGTTCTGCCAAATTCACACCAGAGGAATTGATTGGTTTTGCTCATCGAAGAAAACCATATTTTTTGGTGGGTCAGGGATTCCGATATTCTGACGTTGGCTATCTAATCCTTGGTCGAGTCATCGAAAGTGCCACAGGGGAAAGATACTACGACCTGATTCAAGAGAAAATTTTGGATCCGCACGGTCTAGACGAAATCGTATTGCAAGATCGATCGGTCTTAGAAGGTATAGCCCCTGGGTATACCGTAGGAGCCAGAAATATCCGAAAAGATGGAACGATGAAGATCGATCCCTCTTCGGAATGGACTGGTGGAGGATTGGCTACGAATCCTGCGATGCTGGTCAAGTTCATATCCGCACTGTCTCATGGCGACATAGTCAGTCAGGATTCCTTCGCCCAAATGCTCAAAGGGGAGTGGCACGATCCATCCACCCCTGGTGATTTCTACGGTTTCGGGCTATTTGTCTATGACAACGGATTGGCATATGGACATGCCGGTCTTTGGCCGGGTTACCGAACTCAAGTCTTGCACTATACAAACGCAGATACGACAATAGCGGTCCAAACCAATCGAGATGGAAGAATTGATCTCTACCCAGTCATTGCGGACATTGCACGACTATTAGAAATCCCCACTCGCTAAAGTAGTTCGAAGTCGGTTACCTCCAGCATCTCTATTTAGAGTTGTGTTGTTCGTCAGCAGATTGGTCATCGGATGTTGGGGTAAGGCATGCAGGAACTGAGTTTTCCCCGGTATGAACTGATCATTACTAGGGTGTGTGTTCAGACTTCCTCAAATGTCATCCTTCTCAGGTAGGGATGGTCACGGATTTATTGATTTTGTTCTGCTACTTGCAGGATCAATCCCGAGTATTGTGCTGCTGTTTGACGATTCAAATTTCATTAAATTTAATATTTCAACAACTAATGAAATATGCGAAATAATGAAGTCACTCAATCCTAAGGTTGGCGAGTGCTTTCGAAACTTGCTTGAGCCAATTCCGAATCTATCGTTTCGACGTGCCACCCAAAAGAGAATACAACCGTATGTGAAGTCATTTGAATTGACATTGGTGGTCGAACATAGAGGCATTGAGTATCTATTTGTTGTCAAACATCTAGAGAGGACTTACCCTCGAGATTTGAAGCTCTGTCTATTCGAGATTCACACCCAATTAGAGGCTTTATCTAAGGAAGTCCGTACACCACGGTTCGAGGTAGTACCGATCCTGTTTAGTCCCTATTTCTCTCCTCAGTGTCGGGAGATCTGTACGGAACAAGGCGTGAACTACCTAGACATGTGTGGAAATGCAACGCTGGTCACAGAAACATTGTTCATTTCAAAGGAAGTTGAACGTAAACCAAAAACTGAAACTCGAAAACTGCGATCGATTTTTGGGACTAAGGCGGGCGTTATTTTGCGAACGTTGCTGCTGAATCCAAAGAAAGTGTGGAAGGTGAAAGACTTGGCGGACAAATCAAATGTCAGTATTGGGCATGTGAGCAATATTCGTAGCGCTTTAATTGAAAATGATTGGTTAGAAAAACTCGGTTCTGGGGTCGCTCTGAAGCGACCTGACGTACTTCTCGCAAATTGGCGAGAAAATTACAAAAGACCTCTTGGAGATGATCTATATGGCTACACGTACTTTCACGGGCGAGGAAAAGAGCAAATGCTGGGTCAATTGTTTAACGAGCTTCGTGATGAAGAATATCCTCCGTTAATTTACGCTAGGGGATCGGCGTCCGAGTGGTACGCACCTTGGCTCAGGGACTCACGCGATTATTTTTACGCCAATATGGAAGGGGTTGCCTTATTAGAGTCCAGATTAAACATGTCCTTTGTCGATCGAGGAGAAAATATCGTCTTGAATGTCGTCAAAGATGTGGGCCTACTCAAAGATCACGTAAACATGCATGGAGCTTTGTGTACGGACCCCATTACTACTTACCTCGATCTGTGGAACGGCAACGATCGCGAACAAGAGGCTGCTGAGCTACTCGCCGAGGAGTGTTTCCAATGGCAGAAATAACTAGAAGATCAGCTCAAAACTCGCAAAAATACATACTCATAAATTAGTGTAAAATCTAATTTTCAATATTGATGGATCAATGAACTTTAAGACGGACTAGGTCTAAGTTTATGTTCGATGTATACCAATGGTTGATGTAGCAAGTGAATTTCTCATTCAAGATGTGAGGTGTTTCAATGGCCTGCAGAGTGGTCAATTACGACCTATTACGTTACTGGTGGGTGAAAACAACACTGGAAAGACCACATTTCTGGGTTGCTATGCCGCGTTAAACCGTCTGCTGAGCCAGTCTATTCACATGGACTCTCCAGCGGATTTCAATTGCGCACCTTTTTGCATGGGCTCGTTCAGAAATCTGCTCCGCCGAAACTACCGGAACGGAGTGGGTGACAATGAATTTGTACTCGGAACGGGAATTCAGGGGAAGCGTGTTGAAGATAAACGGATATTGGTAACTTTCGAGGAAAGGGATTCCCAACCTTTTGTTTCAAAGGTGGCTTATTTTGTAGATGGTCTGTCGCTATCGTTTTCAAGAAACAAAGGTTCTGACACGTGTGTTGCCATAGATGGCGAGAACATTGACTTGCTACAACCTTGTCCATTCTCATACGCATTCTCTCTGTACACAGGAAGGCTGCCGGTAGACGAAGATGTCTATGGTAAATCTACGGATCGAGTCGACGAATTTTGCTCTAAATGGTCAGATGCAACTACCAAGAACTTTGGTCACAGCAATAATCAAATTAGACCACTTGTGTCCTATGGACTTTCTCGCAGTCGACCTCAACACACATACGATCTGGTAGATGAAACCATCTCACCGGAAGGTGCACGCATCCCCGTGCTGATGATGCGTTTGCATCGGAATGATCCGGAAAACTGGGCGAAGTTGAGGGGCAGGTTGAATGACTTTGGTAAGAAATCAGCGATGTTCTCGGATATACAGGTTAAGGGATTTGGAAAGCACATCACAGATCCGTTCCAGATACACGTAAAAGCCCGCTCTAGTACGCCTGTAAACATCTTGTATGCAGGAAGAGGTGTTAGTCAATGTTTACCGTTCTTGGTAGACGCGGTCACAAGGGAGAATACTGACCTTATTCTTCAGCAACCGGAAGTTCATCTCCACCCGCAAGGTCAAGCAGAGTTGACGAGTTTCTTGATTGACGCAACAAAAGAAAAACGTAATCGGTTTTTCATTGAGACACATAGCGATCACGTCATCGATAGAGTACGTATAGATGTGATGGAGGAGAAGATAGCTGCTGAAGATGTCTCCATCCTTTATTTTGAACCGAAACGCAACTCGGTGACAGTCCACTCAATTACCCTGGATAATGTAGCCAATATGTTCAATGTCCCAAGAGGCTATAGGAGCTTCTTTCGCCAGGAGACCAATCGATTACTCGGATTCTCCCATTAAGGCAATGGAAGGAAGAGAGTGAAACTGGCACCTAAATAAGTACATCAATCCACCTAATTCTTTAACTACATAAGACAGTATGCGCATCGTTCATCATCATCCGAATCACAGTTACTTCAAGGATGAAACACCTCATACGAAATCTGAGAGGCTCAAGGATTATCAACGCACAGACCCTGCGATTTATATCGGCGGGTCTGAAGAGGTCGAGAGTTTCTTAAGAGATCACCCAGAAATCTGGGGAGTGTTGGCTCTGGAAAAAAATACCAAAGACGATGTGATTGAAACATATCGGAGTGCTGCCGGAAATCCTGACCTGTACGTACACATTGAGCGTTTTACGGATTGGGACGAACGCGTTTATCGGGCACCTAGGTTTGATAGTAAACTAGGTTTTCTCCATATCCACAGGATTGCTGAGTTCCTTCGCCAATGGTTCCGCTTGGACCCAGTACCTTCCATAGTGGTACATTGTGCTCAAGGTATCTTTCGATCCACCGCTGTTGGCTTGGCGGCACATGCTCTAATCACTAATGAACCGAAGAAATCTGCTGAACAACTGGTGGCTTGTCAATGCCATGCGGACGCCAATTGGCATGTTGCGCAGTTGTTGGACGATGAATTTGCTTTCAACGGAAGGTTAGAGTTGGCCGCTCGTCGGATTGCCTTTCAAAGAGAAGGTGAGTGTGTGAGCTTCTTCAAATCTCGTGTACAAGATTCTAGTTTCAGGAGTGAGAAGGAGGACTTATGTCCTTGGTGTAAGGGTTTTAATACCTCGATTGATAGAGAAGGCAAATATCAATACGACGACATAAACAGGTATATGGAATCAAGAGAGAGCCGAATAGATATTGACATGAACGTATTTATGGCATTGATATCCATGTGTCCTCATGGTGAGGTAACTTACGAAGATATCGCACGCGAAACAGGTGTCGGTCAGGAGAGTGTGGAAGACTCCATGGAGTATTTTATCTGGTGTGTGAGTAATTACGATTTGAGTCGTGAATTTAAAGTAAAGCGATTTATCGCTATGGCATCGTTTCACCCACCATTAGCAGAGTTTGCGAGATGGGTTTTGGGAAGCGCACATAGAGGCTCACATATGAAAAAATGTAGTTTGCGGCTCGCTGGTAGAAAACCTGGATTAGGTGTGCTGATGAATGATGTGAAAGATGCCAATCAGGAAGAATTACTTCGCATAGCGACATCTCTCCTGCACTCAGGTTATGAAGGACAGCTGAACGAAATGATGCCGATCTTGTTGGAAATTGTTCGGTCAGATATTTTGAACGAGGAGATCGAGGAGGTGGTCAAAACTGTGTTGTCTCTCACGAATAGAACACCGAGAGATTATGACCATACTGGTGGTGTTAGTGACATCACCCGACCTTTAACGGGTTGGTTAGTGGATGACAACCCTAGAGTGCCGGCATTTGCAAAACGTCAAATTGAGATTCATAGACAGAGAATCCCTGATTGGCGGAAATCTGATTGGGATTAGGGGTGGTGAGTCTGAGGTGTGGCTTGAGTCCAAAGCTGCTAATGCCTGTCCGTTCTATCGTTGAGCACCTACTAATTCCTTATCCAAGCAGAAAAATCTCGTACCCCCGTTCCAGCGTAAAATCCTTAAGTTGAAGAAATGCGTAGTTCCCACTGACCTAAATGACAAAGAGTGTGATTGGTGATTAATAAAGATCGGGATATCCCACAGGAATTTCTCCCTGAGAATGTAGAGGCACTTTCGAACGAGGACGCTCAACTCAAAGACGCTCAATGGTTCCGGTCCGGAGAGCCGTTTCGCTCAATGCACAAGAACAATCCTTGGTTGAATCCACCAGTAGGCGGAAATGGTGTTCCATCGTCACGCCGAAACGGTGCATTGACTGAAAGTTTCCCATGCCCATTATTCGAAGAAGGACGTGGCGCTGAAGGTGGAGGGTTGAATGGCACTCCCTATTACGACACGACCGTGCCAAGAAAGCACAACTATTGGAAGCAGTTTGATGATTTGCCAAGAGAGACAAAGGACATCAATAAAGCACGCAGGGATTTAGATAAATACGGTTTCTGCCTCATTGAAGATGCCATGAGCGAATTTCAACGATCGTACATGCTCGAACGATTGGAAAAACAGTCAGAGGCGGAACGAGAGTGTGGATTAGCCGATATGACACCTCATTTCCACATCATGTGGACTCTGGTTAATAAAGGTGACTGCTTTGCAAAGTGCATCGAATTTGATCCGGAGTGGGTGCAAGGTGGCCCCATGATCGAACAACTGAATGCAGAACTTTTAGGTCAAGGTCACTACGCTTATTCATTCGCTTCTAATATCGCAAGACCTGGTAGTTTTCCACAAAACCTGCACCAGGATTCTGGGGCGATTCATCCAATCCAGACACCGCATGCACCGATTCTGGTTAACACTGTCTACATCATGCAAGATGTCAGTGAAGTGAATGGCGGTACGTTAGTCATCCCTACCAGCCATCGATTGGTTTCCCAGACAAAACCGGGTGAGGAAGTAGGTCCGTTACCTCCAGCCGTAAACGTGGAGGCTAAGGGTGGAACGGTGATGCTCATGGATGGCCGATTACTGCATGGCACGGGGGTTAATCACACCGACAAGTGGCGCTACATAATGACAAATTCCAATGTCAAACCTTGGTTGCGCCAACAAGAAAATTGGCAACTATCGATAGATCTTGAAGTACTGGAAAACGCATCTGACAAGCTTCTATCACGAATGGGATACTTTTCATCTGGACTGATTGAAATCGCCACTTATTCCGGTCCGAAGACAACGGTCGCCACTCGACTCGCCATGGAGCAGGGAAAATACCAGCGAATCCGTGCTCTCGATTCACCCGTTTCACCTAAGGTCAAGGAGAAACTGACAATTTATCAGATGAAACAGAAGATCGATGCTTCTAGACAAGCGAAGCAAAAGAAGCAGGCAAATAGTTAGTGGGGTCCATGTCTTCCATTGCGTTACTCAGCCACACTGGATGGGCTTACATTTATCTTTAACTATCTCATCAAGACCGTAGATGAAAAGTCTCTTTGTTTTGAACGCAGGACGACAGTCTATACTTGAGTGTGTGAAATCTTGTGCATATGTAGAAATGGCATCTGGGATACCGTTTCACAGGCTTCGTGTCTGAATTCCTCTATTTTGCCCATCCTGGCTCGCCTAACGATTCATAAGCAGTCTCTTCTCGAAAGTGACTTAATGGCAAATTACTTCGAGCCTTTGAGAAATCTCTGTTCCAGTCTTTTAAGATCTCCGAACATGCACGAGAAACGTTTGTCATGGATTATCAAACCAACGTTCGAGCGGCATTGACAAAAATTCGACCAGAGGAGTATGTTTTTCAGAGATGATAATGACTCGATCTGCTTTGTATTTCTCTTGAAACTCATTTAGTCCGGGCTGTTTACCAATCTTCCGTCCACTTGTTACTTCGATCGCGATCTTATGGGGTCCTCGAGTTAGAACAAAATCAACGTCATAGGGTGACTCTCGCCAGTAGTATGCTCTGATATCGACGGTTGTTGAATTCAGAATGTGCGCGCCGACAGCGCTTTCAGTTAATCTTCCCCAGTGTGATCTATCTGCCTGTGCACTTTCGAACGTATAGTTAGCGTTTACAGACATAAGTGCATTGTTGTACACAAGCAATTTAGGGCTTGACGCGCGTATGCGTTGGTTTGGATCCGAGTACTTCTGTAATCCCCCGACTGCGCCGACGGTAGCCAGCAAGGAAAGGTAATTTGCCAGCGTGGTCGCATTGCCAGCATCATGTAGTTGGCCAAGCATTTTGGAGTAAGCCAATATCTGACCGGAGTATTGCGTAGCAAGAGTGAATACATTCTGGAGCAGAGCAGGTTTCCTGACTCTGGTCATAGCGAGGAACTCTCTTTGGGTAATTGGTTCTATGATCGAGTTGATCACATGTTCCTTCCAACGCACTTCCTCATTGATAAATCTGACCGAGCCTGGATAACCACCAAAGTAGACATACTTTTGCAAGTCCCAATCAAAAGCTTGTGCCATCTCGGGAAAAGACCAGTGAGAAACTTTTAACCTCTCAATACGACCCGTCAGGCTTTCTGACAACCCCGACTGAATTAAGAGAGGCGCGGAACCCAGAATAACGACATGGAGGTTTCGATCTTCCGCGCGATCCTCGTCCCAAAGGCCTTTGACTATACTCGACCAGTCAGGGATCACCTGAATTTCGTCCAACACTAGTACAAATCCTTTAGGATGCGTATCAGCTTTTTTGCGTGCCTCTCGCCAAACTTCTACAAGCCATCTGAAGTCAGGTTTTTGTGGCCTGTCGTTTAAGTGGTCTTCCAGGACATAGTCTGACTCTCTCGTAGGAGCGTCGAGAATGAACATTGAGTTTGGGCGTCCACACTGTCGCAACGCTTGTCTCACAAGAGTGGACTTTCCAGTTTGTCGAGGACCAAAGACCGCAATGATGGCATGAGGTTCTTCAGCTAATCGACTGAGAAGTGTGGTGACTTGCTTTCGTTGAAATTCTGCCATTGAATCTCTCAATTTCCTACTGAATAAAATTATTCACTTAAGGTTTATTTTAGTGAGTTTCCTTGCAGGACCTGAGGTTTTGGCAACCTGAATGTGTCAAATTTGTACGCCTAACTTCCAAATAAGTGCTCTTAAACCATTGAATATAAATAAATATTTATTAAGTATCTCTATTGAATAAATTTATTCAGTAGAGATTTTATTAGCTACATTGATCACATGAAGAAAACTTGAAAAATCAAATGCACTCAAAAACTAGCCTTCGTTTACCGGATGGTGAGCCAATGTTGTACTTGCATGGTGGTGTCTAGCCATGCGAGAGCAGCCTCCGTTCGCCAGAGGAAATTAATATGATCAAATGTCAGAGATCGACTGGGTGACCAGAGAGGAGTCTGTACCTTGCGCGGTGAATTCCTGCCCACTTAGCGACCGATAAGTTGGCGAGAGAGGCATCTCGTAAGAAGGGATTTGAGCGTGTCTAATGTGTCAATGGATAGTTCACCTAGAACCTAGTGAAGATACTAGGGGCTCGTCTTTCAACAAAGTCTAGCTGGATCAAGAATCCAGCTAGACTCAATCTGTTTGTGTAATTCGGTTACTGATATGTAGTAGCTGTCGTTAGGCAGTTGCCGGTTGGCTAACGTCTAAGTCACTCGAAGATGGTGTCGGATCGGGATCTTCCGTATCGCGCATCAGTGTATCTCTACGCCAGCCTAAGTCCGCCATGATGCGAATCAGAGTGGGGATCATGATCAAGGTTATACCCGTCGCGAAGACGATTCCAAAGGCAATCGAAACAGCCATTTGATGGATGATCTTCGCATCTAATGATTGCTCTAAAAGAATTGGAATCAAGCCGAAGAATGTTGTCAGCGATGTCAATATGATCGCTCGCATCCTCGCTTTTCCCGCACTCATCAAGGCTGACACCAAATCTGCACCTTCACGGAGTTTGCGGTTGGTGTAGTGGACGAGGATCAAACTATCGTTGACCACCACTCCCGATAATGCAATACAACCGATCATTGAGATCATGTTGAAGGTGAAATCAGGCCGGAAAAATCCGATAATCAAGTGACCAAGAATTGCTCCAATGATGCCAAATGGGATGACGCTCATTATGACTAATGGCTGCAAGTAAGATTTGAGTGGCACGGCCATCAGGGCATAGATCACGAATAGAGCTGCAAGAAAGCCAAGTCCCATTGACTCGAGCGCCATTACTTCCTGCATTGAGGTACCAGACAATGCCCAGGACACGCCGGGGTACTTTCTCATAAGTTCGGGTAAAAATTCCTGCGCCGCCTGGTTAATCACCACTTGAGGTTGAACAACGCTGAAGTTAGCATTTGCAGTAACCTCAACGTTGCGCTGGCCATCTATACGACGAATGGACGCAAAACCAGTGTTCGAGGAGTAACTCGCAACCGAAGAAAATGGTGCAGCAGTACCATCCGGTAAGAAAATCCACATGGACTCAAGATTACCAATGGATTTGCGTTCTTCTTCCGGGTACCGAATCATCACGCGAATTTCGGACTCGCCACGTTGGATTCGTTGAACTTCAAGTCCATAAAATGCCTGGCGGACTTGTCGCGCTAAGTTATTGAGAGTTAAGCCAGACATTGATCCTTCGGGTTTTACTTCGAGCTTTAACTCATCCGGTCCGTCTCTCGATTGGTGTCGGACCTCGTATAGCCCGTCAAATGTTTTGAGGTAATCGGAGAACTCTACCGCTGCCGCCTCTAACATCTCTGGATTAGAGCCTCGAAGACTGATGGCTAGCGCTGACCCACCACCCATGCGATTCATGGATCGAATGGTAAGTTCATCGGTACCGGCAATTTGTCCGACCTTCTGTCGCCATCGACTAGCGATCATGGACGGTCCAGCAACGCGCCTGTCCGCTTTTTCAAGTTCAACACTAAAGGATGCTTCGGAGGTTGAAACCCATGCGAATACGTGCTTGACGATATCATTTTCCGAGTTAAATTCCGCCTTCAGCTCATCGTTTACTTCCCAAAGCGCTGCGTTGACTTCCTTCACAATATCCGTCAGCAACTCCTCAGGAGTTCCCTCTAGCAAGGTGATCCGTGTATTGATGAAGTCATTCTCAAATTCAGGGAAGAACGACATCCGGACGACACCCCCTTGTACGAGCCCTACGGCCAGGATCAGTATCCCGAAGAAAATCGCCATGGTCGCGTAGCGCCAATCGATTGCTTTGCGGAGCAGTGGGAGGTACACCTGGTGGACAAATTTCTGCAACAGTCGTTGCATGCCATCAGCGATTACATTAGCACCGCCGCTACCGCCTGAAGACTTCATCAGCGCTAGGTGAGAGGGAAGAATCAGTTTGGATTCAACGAGTGAGAATAGCAGACAGAGAACCACCACCCAGCCGATCGAACCATTCATCATCGACATCGGACCGGTTGTCAGAAGTAAAGGAGCGAAAGCTGCGACGGTCGTTAGTACGCCGAATGTAGCGGGGACTGCGACCCGTTGTGCGCCGCGCACAATATTTTCTGTGCTGTAACCGCTCCTTTCGGTTTCAGCACTCGCACTCTCGGCAATGATAATTGCGTCATCGACCACTACGCCGATCACCACGATAAAGCCGAACAGACTGATTACATTGATGGTGATGTCAGGGAGAGGCAAGAAAGCGAGGCATCCTAGGAAGGAAATCGGGAGCCCGATTACCACCCACATTGCAATTCGCAGTCTCAAGAAAATGCCAAGCAAGACGAACACCAATGCCGCACCTAGACATAGGTTCTTGAGCATCATGTTCAAGCGGCCTTTAAGGTAGTAGGTGGAATCGCCCCAGGCATCAATGGAGATTGAGTCAGGAAGCGTTTTTTGACGTTCTGCTACGTACTCCTTGATGGTGTTAGCGATCTCAATCGCATTTTCATTCGACCTGGCAGAAGCTTGTAAACCTGCTGTCGGTTTACCGTTAAAGTAGCTATAGGACTGACTCTCTACAAAACCGTCGTTGACGGTTGCGATGTCACCGAGTCGAAGTGTCGAACCGTCAGCACGCGTTCTGAGAGTGATATTCTCAAATTCTTCACCTGTGTACGCCTGACCGATAGCACGAACGCGAATAGTGCCACCTTCAGATTTGATACTGCCGCCAGAGAGCGTAATGGACCATTGACGAATCACTGCTGCGATTTCATCCATGGTAAGACCATGTTCTCGTAAATTGCGTTCAGGAATTTGAATGCTGATTTCGTACGGTCGAACACCATTGAGTTCGACATAAGAAACTCCATCAAGTGCGAGCAATTCGTTCCGAATTTGTTCGGTGAGTTCTCTTAGCGAGACTTCATCTACGTCGCCAGAAATCTGAACAGAAATGGCTTGGGCGTAGAATGGACTGTATTCTTGGACGACGGGTCTTTCGGTTTCCTGTGGAAACGACGGAATCGCTTCGACGGCTTTGTACACCTCTGCGATGACATCCTGAACGTCAGCACCTTCCATGACCTCCAGGATTACTTGGCCTTGACCTTCATTAGCCACAGAGCGTATCTCTTTGATATGGTCTAGGTCACGAACAGCTTCCTCGATTTTTAGGAGTATACCTTCTTCTACTTCTTCGGGTGTGCCGCCCCGGTACTGCATACTGATCATGATTCGATCGGTATTCATGGACGGCATCGTCTCTTTCTTGATGCTCCACATCGTGTAAATGCCTAAGCCGATGATGAAAAACATCAGCAGATTGGCTGCGACGTGGTTGGTTGCGAACCAACCGATAATGCCAGTTACGTTAGGTTGTTCTGTCGCCACTGTAGCGTACCTTCATTCCGGGTAGTGGTTGATCTATTGGAGTAATACAGTAAATATCGCCTTCGTTCAATCCGTCCGTGATATAGGCGTTAGAAGCGTCCATGCGTAAAACCGTGACTTCTTGTGGGTAAATCTTATTTTCGGCGTCGACAAGCCAAACAATGTTTCCATCTATGGCATGTCTCGGAAGAGTGAACACCATGCCTCCGTCTTTACCTTTGATGCTTGCGGTGACAAATGAACCTATCCGCAGGGCATTGGTACCATCGCCCTCCAGATCATAGGGGTCGACTATTTGAGCCACGACGTAAATGACCCTTGACGTCTGATCAATGACACCTTCACTCCGAACCACCGTGGCTTGCCAGGTTTTGGTTTCATCTGCAATATCAGACGATAATTCCACTGGTAAGTAAGAATCAGGTCCATTAGGAAGATCGATGTATTTCAGATCCGTCAAGGTAAGCGGTAACCGCACTTCAGCAAAGTCTACGGCAATTGTTTCTGCTACCTGTGAACCGGCATTTATGAACTGTCCGATGTCTGCGCGCTTGTCCAGGATCATGCCGTCGTAAGGAGCCATAATGATCGTTCGAGTCAGATCTTCTTGCGCCTTAAGTAAGCGGGCTTCCGATGAAGCCAATTCTGCCAATACTTGATTCATTTGTGGCCGACGAAGGGTGAGGGCTGAGGGTTCAGGCGTTTCGTTAACCGTTTGTTTAAGTCGCTGCCAATCCTCTAGTGCGTAGCCAGCAAGTGCTTGTTCTTGTTCCATCTTTGTTTTTACGCCAGCGACTTCTGCTTCGGCAGTTTTCAATGCGGCTTCATAGTTCCTAGGATCAATGGTGATCAAGGTATCGCCAGTCTTGAAAAAACCACCGCGCACGAATGCATCCGCAACGTTTACGATTTGCCCCGAGACCTCAGAGACTAGCGTGGTTCGAGTCCTTGGACTCACGGTACCGCGGGATGTGATGTAGTGAGTCAGTGGTTCACGTTTAGCTGTCCCAATTTCCACCAGGATGGATGGCAATTCAAACGCTACCTGTGCCGCGCGTGGCGGTTGTATGGTTAGAAGCTGATATCCGAAGATAGCGACAGCCAAAATTAGGATCGGAATAGACCCGAAGAGGATTTTTCTAAGCACTCCTTTTGAGGTGGACTTACCTTTGGATTGGGTCTTTTTGCTTGGGGTGTCCTCACCACTACTGGTTGGCTTGCGCCGTTGTTTTCGAGCTTTGCGTGTATTGCTACCTGTTGCCTGAATAGGGTCTTCAGGTGAAGATGCTACTTCTGGGTTTGAACCCTTCTCCGCTTCTAGCGATGCGTCGGTAATCGAGAAGCGAGTCTGTTGTGTTTCGCTTTCTGCTTGCGCGGACTCGGTCTCTGCAATAGATGAATCGATTGCTGAACCTCTGGTTGGCTTGGCCGACGACGAAGAGGATTCTGCTTCTCGTGAAGTCTGTGAGTCTTGGATTGGTGCTTTGGACGTATCACCCTTTACATCGGGTGGCGTTCCGGTGAATTTAGTGCTAATGGTTTCTTCTCTATGACAAGCTACCTTAATCTAGTTCAGTACTTAGGCAACTTCAATCGTGAAAATTCCCGATCGCGGGATGCGTTCGAGATACAGGTTGAATATAGGTGGGGTATAGTCTGCGGGCAGAAAAATCCTCCCACAGAAGCTATTAGTGTGCATATGTGTATGGATTCATTTTAATGAATTCTCGAAAAATCAGTACCAGTGCGTAACTGTGAGATTGGGAGATTGAACTCAGGTATATAGGTGTCCTATCAAAATCTACAATTCCTTTTACGCAGTTCGTTCTAAGAAACTACGGAGATATTTGCCGGAAGGTTTCAAGAATGGCTCAGTACTAGGCCTACATTCCTAAAACTATTTGTTTGAATCTCTGACGTGGCTACGGCGATTTCCCCAACAACACACCAATGTCGTCGACTGAGTCTCGAGGAACGTAGTCAATATCGACTTGAGTATTCTCGAGACGGGTACGTTGTCATTCGAAATTTTGCAAGGAGTGAATATCTGTCCGAGCTGCAAGGTCAAGCTCTTAAAGAACTCCAGTACCGGCGTCAACCCGTTGAGTACGAAGCGGACCTAGGATACCCCGGTGCTCCTGAGAGTCGCAGTGCCCACGGTGGGCAAACCATCAGGCGATTATTACATGCCTACACCCGACATCAGTGTTTTAAAGATTTCGTTACCGATCCAGAGCTCATTCGTAGTTTGCGAATTTTTAGCAACCGAAACGGTTTAGTGTTTACGCCAAACCACCACAATTGCCTCATGTCCAAGCATCCGGGATTTTCCAGTTCCACTTACTGGCACCAAGATATTAGGTATTGGCACTTTGAAAAGTCTGAATTGGTTTCGGTATGGCTTGGACTGACCGACGAAAACGCTGAAAATGGTGCACTCAAAGTCATACCCGGTAGTCATCGACTTGCACCTGAAGCGTATGAATTAGGTAATCAGAGTTTCTTGGATCCGAAAAGTAAAAAAAATCAATCTCTGATAAAACATGCAAAACAGATTGAGTTACAAGCCGGAGACGCTCTGTTTTTTCACTGTCGTCTGTTCCACGGTGCGAATAGAAATGATTCCTCAGAGGTAAAACTGTCATTGGTGTTGACGTACCACTCAGACGATAACCATCCTATTGAAGGCTCTCGCTCGACCAAGGCCCCAGAAATTCCTCTCGATAATGTCTGAAAAAAAGGAAGACGTCGATTTTCTGAAGGAGATGGAAGGGGTTGAAAAGATGGACCCGACCTCCAAGATCGAAGGAATCTACACCTCTGATCAGTCTTTTCGTTTTGAGGAGGTTCGAGAGAACGCCCAGTACTTACCTGAAGAGGATTCCAAGATCTATCCATACGATGTCGACGAGTATGTCGAACCTGACGCAGTAATCGAATGGAAGCTCGATGGAGTCCAACCTGGAGATTTCAAGAACCTGAAGGAAGGTATCTACGCGCCACAGTCTGAGATTGATTTACACCATCGATCAGTCGCTGAAACGCGAACCATACTCTGGGAATATCTAGCAGATGCTCATGCTAACAGTGAACGTACCGTACTGGTAGTACACGGTCGCGGTATGCGCGGTAGAGTAAAAGGTAGATTGAAGAGTTTTGTGCGTGTTTGCCTTATCGCAGATCCGAAAGTTCTGGCTTTTTGCTCCGCTCCTCGACATATGGGTGGAACTGGGGCGGTATTGGTGCAATTACGGAAGATTCGGACGGTTTGGGAAGGATAGTTTCCATTATTTAACGTGCAATACGACTAGTCTGCTCGTCCGTCGGCGTTAGCATCTTCCAAAGGTGTTTTTTGACTAGGTGGAGTTCAGTTGCTTCAAGCAAATACGATGACTCGTTGTCAACTTTAATCAATACTCTCTCCTTAATAGGAATAAGTTTCTATGTGTCCGCCTGTGGGGGGCGCAGGCGATCCCTCTCTGCTCCTGTTTCCTGACTAACTCTACCACGTAGTAGTTCCTTTGTTCTATCTACGTCCCTGTGATTAGCAAGGAATGTCTGAAGTGAGGGTATGGGGAACATATACGACCTGTCGAGTAATTCATCAAGGATTCCATTGTGAACGTATGTATCAATGATTTCCTTCACGCTCTTATTTGAATCAACATCCTTCTTAGAAAAATAGCCCGAAAGCTCTTTATAAGTAATCGTTTCACCAGGCGCTTGATGGTCTTTCGCTATCTGATCTAGTTCTTCGTCGAACTCTGCTTGACCTGTGACCTGTAAGCGCATCTGATAATAGCCGATTCGAATATCATGCCCTTCATCAAGAACTTGATTAAGGTTTAATTGGGAATCTCCTGTCAAGTGGCTGTTTGCCACTTCCCTAACAAGTGTTTGTAAGTAATGGTGTAAGTGCCTTGGCCAACCATCGCTTGCTCGATCAAGTTGATGTGCTATGTGATCTATTTGATTTTGTGTGAAGAGTTTTTCCAAGCCTAATTTTTGAATGGTTGAAACACATACTTGCCTACCTTCTTCTGGTGCGAATAGACTCAGCATAAAGTCCATTGTCGCCCGTCGAGTGATTCCAAGATGCTCTAACTGTTTCCCTGTGTCACTGAGCCCGGCGAACATCGGAATGATTTTCAAGCCTGCTATATCAACCGCACCGTGCATATTAGTAACGAGGGTGTTTTCATTTTCATTATTAGGTTTAATCCGTTGTGCTTCGTCAACTAAAAGGACAAATATCGGCTTCTCTCCTGGATGTAAACAACCGCTAATAACATGCCATATGCTCTCTGGATAGTTACGAGCTCTATCCGCGAGGGACGGTAGGTGAGTATCTAAACCTCCACCTAATTTCATCAGCTGGAAATCAATCTCGCCGTACTTTTTTTTAGTATATGAACGAAATAACTGTTCAAAGTTTGTCCATTTATGGCTAAGAAACCCTTGTAGAACAATGGCTGGATCACTTAACCTACCACCCTCGCAACGCACAACCACCACATCTTCATTATCCGAACCATCAATATCTAATTCAATTTGCTTCAATAAACTGGTTTTACCGGCGCCTGGAGCGCCTTGAACAACCATCGTGTTGCAAACCGGTTCTGCCTTTTCCCGTACATATTCAATCCGTTTCGTCATTGCATTTCGAATCTTGTGACGACCCTCAAATACGAGAGGATGTTCGCGCTCGTTTTGTTCTAAATAGGTCGCTAGTCCCCCGATTTCTTCTGTGGTCAAGCTCCCTTGAAAACGAAATTCGTTTTTATGAATCCAATCTGCCACCCTTACCTCCTGACAGCTCAAGACCTGATTCCGACGGTCTCTGTACCTTCAGCCTATTTTCCAATATTCTTTTAGTTGCTACAGCATCTCTGCCTGCTCCCATGAAAGTATTTAAGGACGAAATAGGAAACCTAAAAGTTTCATCAAGGTTTTCGTCAAAAATGTCGTTATGGATCCCTGAGTTCACGAACACCTGTAGTTCCTTGTCTTTGTCGAATTTAGCCTGAAATGGGATCTTAATGTCCTCGTCATTAAATGACTCGTTGTCCGTATAGTCGAGAAGTGATCATCAGAAGTTCAAAACTCTACCGAAATCTAGTCCGGTTACAGCACTCCCTTGTTGAAATCTAGGTCGCCTCTTGGCAAGTTTAGACGCAGGATGTCGTTAGCACCTTCAGTCAGTTTCCAGGCTCGAACACGGCCGTGGAGTTCACTTAACTCGAGTTCGACGGTTTAAAATAGTAACACATTGAATTTAAAGGATAAAATATTATTGACTACACTACAAATCGCAGTGTAGGCGATGGCGTTCCCAACTGCCAGAGGTGTTTTTTGACTAGGAGGAGTTCAATCAAGTTAAATCACTCTGATGACCTAGTGTCAAATTCAATCACTTTTAATCAGTTCTTCTTGCTTTCGAGGGTGTCATGTGTCAGTCTGCGGGATCTCCTTCTCTCTTCCTGTTTCCTGCCTAACTCTACCACGTAGTAGTTCCTTTGTTCTATCTACGTCCCTGTCATTAGCAAGGAATGTCTGAAGTGAGGGTATGGGAAACATATACGACCCGTCGAGTAATTCATCAAGGATTCCATTGTGAACGTATGTATCAATGATTTCCTTCACGCTCTTATTTGAATCAACATCCTTCTTAGAAAAATAGCCCGAAAGCTCTTTATAAGTAATCGTTTCACCAGGCGCTTGATGGTCTTTCGCTATCTGATCTAGTTGTTCGTCGAATTCTGCTTGACCTGTGACCTGTAAGCGCATCTGATAATACCCGATTCGAATATCAAGCCCGTCATCAAGCACTTCTTCAAGACCCAAATGATCTTTATTTCTTTTACAGCTATTTCGCACATTCTTGACAAATGTTTGTAAATAATGGTGTAAATGCCTTGGCCAGCCATCACTTGCTCGGTCAAGTTGATGTGCTATATGGTTTATTTGGTTCGGTCTAAAGAGTTTTTCCAATCCTAATTGCTGAATGGTTGAAATGCAGACTTGTCGACCTTCTTCAGGTGTAAACAAACTCAGCATAAAGTCGTATCTAGACCGTCTGGTAATTCCGAGTTGCTCTAAACGTTTCCCTGTGTCACTAAGTCCTGCGAAAACGGGAATAATCTTTAAACCTGCAATATTGCGGGCACTATGAAGTCGAGTAAGTATCGTGTTCTTGTTCGATATATTTGGAAATATGTTTTGAGACTCGTCAACCAACAATAAAAACACCGGGTTAACACCCGGTGTTAAACAACCGCGGATGGTACCCCATAAACCGGCTGGATTACTACGCACCCTATCTGCTAGAGAAGGTAGGATAGTCTCTAACTCACCACCTGCTTTGAAAAATTTGAAATCAACACCGCGTTGTCCTTTTTTCCCGAATGAAAGAAATAGCTGTTCAAAATTCGTATCTTTATGTCTAAGGAAGCCTTGAAGAAAGGAAACGGGATCATTAAAGTCATCGCTCTCTAAGGACACTACCACGACATCTTCTTTATTGTCTTGATCAACGTCTATTTCAATTTGGTTCAACAAACTCGTTTTACCGGCACCAGGTGCGCCTTGAACAACAAAGGTACTACAAACTGTCTTATCCTTTTCCCTCACATAGGCTATCCGTTTCCTTATGGCGTTTCTAACGTCATGCCGCCCCTCAAATACTAAAGGCGGCTCACGCTCATTAGCCTCTAAATAGAAATTCAACGCCGAAAGCTCTTCTGGAGCTAAAGATTCTTGAAATTGCTTCTCGTTTTTGGATGTCCCGGTGTCAAACTTAATCAAATCGACTACCCTGACCTACTGAAGGATCGCGTTCTATATCCGGCAGCCTCTGAGTCTTCAACCTACTTTCTAATATACCATTAGTCGCTTTAATATTTCTGCTGGCTCCCACGATGGTCTTCAAGGACGGTATGGGAAACTCAAATGTTCGGTCGAGCTTTTCGTCAAGATTGCCATTATGAACACATGAATTCACGAACACGTAAAGTTCTTTGTCTTTGTTGAATTTTGCCTGAAATGGGAACTTAATGTTCTCGTCCTTAAAACACTCGTTGTCCATATAGTCAAGAAGCGATCATCAGAAGTTCAAAACTCTACCGACATCTAGTTCGGTTACAGCACTCCCTTGTTGAGATCTAGGTCGCCTCTTGCCAAGTTTAGACGCAGGATGTCGTTAGCACCTTCAGTCAGTTTCCAGGCTCGAACACGGGCGTGGAGTTCACTTAACGGGTGACCAGACTGCAAGGCTCGTCCTCCAGCAAGCTGGATTGCAGTATCTATAACTTCGCCAACGGTTTCCGTCGCAAATACCTTGGTAGCGATTAACTCGTTCACGACATTTGCTTCGGTATCCGCCAATCGTGCCGTTCGGTAGAGCAGGCTTCGGGCTGCATAAGTCTTGATCCGCATATCTGCATATCTCAATCTTACGCCTTCTTTGTCACCGAGGGGAGTGCCGTCGCGGCTTGGCTTTGCAAGGTTGGCTTTGGTGTGCTCAATTGCCCAACGACATATCCCCACAGCTTGGGCGGCGAGAATTAATCGGATGTTTGAAATCTGACCCATGGCAGTACTCATACCTTTCCCTTGTTTGCCTACCAGGTGAGAAATCGGAATTTTCACGTTGTGAAATTCAATATATGCATGATGGCTACCGTCTATTGAACCAAACACTTCCTTGATTTCTACGCCAGGTGTTTCGCGATCGACGACAGCCATGATTGGACCTTGTCCCTCAATGTTTACCAGAGTATTTATGAAGTCCGCTGATGCACCACCAGTTACGTAGGACTTTTGTCCATTGATGGTGACAGTCTCTCTAGAGATTTTTCCGCGGGTTGGCACCTGTGCCTCGCTTGGTTCTGTAAATCCGAATGCCATACGTTTTTCACCGAGTAGCATCGGAAGTAGATGAGTGGATCGTAACGGTTCTCCCACATTAGCCAAGACGCCTCCGTTGGGACCGAATATGCCTGGTAAATGAACTACGTTTCTACCGGACAATTCGTCATAGACCACGACCTGCTCAAGATTGGATGCCTCACGACCACCAATATCTTTTGGCTGAGTTAACCGGTAAATACCAGCATCCAAGGATGCTTCTCGGACCTTTGTTAACTTCGCCTCTTGTGAGAGAGAACTGTCGGAATGGATAGACTCGATGGTACGAGCTATTTCAATGGTGGCGTCGCGTAGCATAGCTACGCCTTTAGGCAAATTTTCGGGCATAGATAATTCGTTCTTAAGTATTTATATTCAATGTGTTACGTAGAAATGACTACCAGGTCGGGACCGAACTTAGCGGTAGATTTCTAGGGTTGCAGGTGAGTTAGAAAAGCGGTAAATCAGAATCTCCGATCACTGGAATCATGGTCAAAATGGCGATGACAAACGCAACAAGAATCGCCGACAGAAAACCCCAATAGAGTACATTTTCCAGCAGTGCGCGCCGATTTATGAACTTGGTCACCTCGTCCGGAGTTCGCACATGCGTCGCAGTAGTCAGCGCATAACCGGAAACTTGCGTGCTTCTTACTGCAGGCACTTTGAAAAATAGTTCCGGCGTGCCTCTCAAGAGCTTCACCACGGTCATCATATGAATGCCGGTTTCACGCGATATCTGTGAGGGATGAAGAATCCTCTTGTCACTGTCTTTGAAACAATAGTAGATAGCCAAAATCGATCCTACTCGTCGTCGAAAACGGAAAGAGAGGAAGAACACCGGCTAGTTCCTTAGTTGGCTGTGTGTTTGTATCGAAGTATTAACAATATTAAGGGGTCCGCGATTTCGATGCATCTCCCTCGATCATTCTCAATATTGTGTCAGTACCTGTGCGTCAGTATTACTGCTCGTTTTGGAGCAGGGTAACCCTCAATTGTGAACCGCTTAGTGGCCGGATTGAGGGCGGCTGCCAAAGAGCCGCCATAAGTGTATTTTGTACTTCGTTGTTCAAAGGTCGTAGTTACTGACGTATCCAAGACTTTATGGTCACGAAATCCAGCTCGATCTAGGTTATCGAGAATGGTTTGCAAACATGGAACTAACCAGACATTTCGCATATTGGCGTATCTGTCAGTTGGAACAATGTCTTCATCGGCGATGAGCGTCTCGAGAATTAGCTGACCTGGTGTACTTAGGGTCTCATAGGTTTGCGAGACGTGGGCGAATAAATCTCGTTGGTGATAGGACACACCCATTGAAAATACGACGTCAAACGCACGATCAAAAGTATCTACACCGAAGCGATGGGGTACGACAACGTTTGAACTACGCAGGTAAAAGTTAATCAAGCTTGCTTGTAGGACGAAGAGGTCAGACGACTCTAATCCGATGACAGATGTTGCACCCGACTCCAACATACGGAAACCGAAGTAACCGTTGGAACAACCTATGTCAAGGACTGTCTTGTCCTTTAGGTCCACTTGGTCCTTAATTCGGTCCCATTTCAGATTGGACCGCCATTCGCTGTCAATGAAAAGTCCAAACAACGAAAAGGGACCTTTACGCCATGGTTTGAGAGTGTCTACGACATTCTCGAGTAGATTGCGTTCTGGGAATTCCTCTGTTGATCCTATGCTCACTACGTCGCTGAAACTAGAAAATTCTGGATTAAGCCGTGGTAGCTGATTGAGGGTAGATAGCCATTTTTTCGTGTGTCCGTGAGTCAAGGACGACAATGCCTTGTTCGATAGCGATTCAGACCATAGGGCCTCTAACCAGGAAGAGAAATTCACTTGATTGCCAGAATGGAGACCCAGTTCAGGAAGCGGAACCACACGTCAGTTTCTCGAAAACCAGCTTGATTTAACGTGTTAATGTGGCTCTCCAGTTTTTCGATTTTCATCACCTCTTCTAGAGCACTGCGCTTCTGTGCAATTTCCAGTTCCGAATAACCATTCATTGCCTTGAATTCCAGGTGTAGTTGCTCGTGCAGTGGTGTGCTGACGATTTTCTCTGTAACTACCAAGATTCCGCCAGGTTTTAGGCAATCAAAGATTTTCTTGATTAACGTAGGTCGTTCCGGCGGGTCAATGAACTGCAAGACCAGATTCAGCACGACCATTTGACAAGGTTGCAAATCGATGGTACAGATATCTGAAAGGTGGAAGTTCACTCGAGTATCTGAGATGTTTAGTTTGGCTTGTCTAATCATGTCGGGTGCGGCGTCAACGGCTTCGATACGCACTTTTCGATCTCCAACTGCAGATAGTATTGCACCAGAAGATGCACCTAGAGAACACCCCAGATCGTAACAGCGGTCGTCCTCTTCGAGATAATGCCGAGCCATGAGACCAATTCCTTTGAGGATAGTGGCATAGCCGGGCACTGACCTTTGAATCATGTCTGGAAATACGCTGACTACCTCCTCGTTGAACTCAAAATCCGGCACGGTTTTTAGCTGATCTTCGTAGATTCTGTCCCGCATCATTGCCTCGATGGTTTTTTTGTTTTAATTTAAGGAATTAGTTGCTGAATCTGATTCCGAATGACCCGAGTAAATCTTGATGATCCCACTTTGTTTGTGAACAGAGAACTTTCGTTATTGGAATTCAATCGCCGTGTACTCCACCAATCGATGGAGGAGTCGTTTCCTCTTCTGGAAAGACTACGGTTCGTTTGCATTGTCAGTTCTAATCTCGATGAATTCTTTGAAATCCGCGTTGCTGGTCTAAAACAACAGTTAGCCTATGGTTCAACACGATCTGGTCCAGATGGCATGTCTCCTCGCGAGCAACTCGATGCGATTGCAAAAGCGAGTAAGGGGCTCATCGACCAACAGTATGACATCCTAAACAATGAACTGACTCCATTACTAAGAGATCAAGGTATCTTTTTTCTCCGCAGGGAAGAGTGGACCGATGAACAAAGCGCGTGGATTAGACAGTACTTTGTCGATGAACTCTCGCCTATCCTGGATCCTATCGGTCTGGACCCGGCTCATCCGTTCCCTAGGCTATTGAACAAGATATTGAACTTCATTGTGTCGCTGGAAGGTGAAGATGCTTTCGGTAGGCCACTGGGGATGGCGGTTGTTCAAGCACCTCGATCTTTGCCTAGAGTCATTCAGTTACCTCCCCAGGTTTCGATTCATCCCTACGATTTTGTCTTCCTCTCATCCATCATTCACAGACACGTCACTGAGCTGTTCCAAGGAATGAAAGTCACAGCGTGTCATCAGTTTCGGGTCACACGGGATAGTGATCTATTCCTCAACGAAGAGGAGATGAGTGATTTACGCGAATCGATCACAAGCGAGTTATCTTCACGGAGATTCAGCGATGCGGTGCGACTTGAAATAGCAGATGGATGCCCGGATCATCTCGTTGAGTTTCTCAGGGAGCAATTCGATCTGGAGCCGACCGATGTATATCGTTGCAGTGGACCTGTAAATCTGGCTCGTTTAAGTCAGATTCCAAGTCTTGTCAATCGCCAGGATCTTAAGTTCGAGTCATTTAAACCGCAGATTCCGTCAGTTCTCTCCGAAGCGGACGGAGACATATTCCGAGTCATCCGTGAGCGAGATGTGCTACTTCACCACCCATTTCAATCGTTTTCACCTGTAGTTGATTTTTTGAAACAGGCAGCTCGAGATCCAGATGTGGTATCGATACGACAAACGCTCTATCGGACTGGTGAAGACTCGACGGTCGTACCCGTACTAATCGACGCGGCGCAGCGGGAAAAGGAAGTTCTGGTTGTCATTGAGTTACGCGCGAGATTCGATGAGGCGGAGAATATTGAATTGGCGAATGAACTGAATGAAGCCGGCGTGCAAGTCGTATACGGCATGGTTGGATTCAAGACTCATGCAAAAATTGCGTTGGTTATTCGTCGCGAAGGGAAGCACCTACGTCGCTACGCGCACTTAGGTACTGGAAATTACCACCCTCAAACCACTCGCCTGTACACGGATTTTGGACTGTTGACCTGTGATCCGATGATCACTGCAGATGTACAAAGTGTGTTTCGTCAATTGACTTCAATGGGGCACCCGGGAACCCTGACGAAAGTACTGCAATCTCCTTTTGTAATTGGTAGGACATTCTTGGAGTTAATTGAACAAGAAATCTCGAATGTTCAGGATGGCGGCGAAGGTCGGATTATCGCTAAGTGCAATGCACTAGAACAACCAGATATGATTCGCGCGTTCTATCGAGCGTCTCAAGCCGGAGTTAAGGTTGACCTGATCATACGAGGAGTGTGTTGTCTGCGGCCAGGGATTACTGGTGTGTCTGAAAATATCACCGTGCGTTCGATCGTGGGAAGATTCTTGGAACATTCTCGGGTCTTCTACTTTCACAACAATGGCAAACCCAAGGTGTATCTAGCCAGTGCCGACCTGATGGAGCGTAATCTATCTCAACGTGTGGAGACGAGCTTTCCGATTGAAGATCCAAGCTTGCACGCAAGAGTCATTCGAGACGGACTTGAGACATATCTCCAAGACAACTACAAGGCTTGGTCAATGGCGGCAGATGGTACGTACCATTTAGAGACTCCGGGCGACGAGTCGCCGTTGAGTGCACAGCAAAGGCTTCTAGAGCAACACCAATAGACTTGCACTCGAAGACAGTTCGGGAAGAGCTATGTCTTTATTCGCTTGCTTCAAGTCGAAGCTGGATAGGCGCGGATTCCAAAAATTGGACTTCCTGCTCAAAGTCTAGAAGTGTCAATGGGTGCTCTTCAATCCAGCTAGCTTGCATCGAGACCACCAGCTCACTTGAGTTTGGTGTGATCTTGGGGGTAGGCAAGGTATCGCTGGATCGGTTTCGACGAAGTAATACAGCTATTCGCAACAAGATCGACAGTTTTGCCAGTCGATCACTACTACTAACGATGAAAGATGGATACTTACGGCGATGTGCTTGCACGAGTACTGCTACGTAATGCTGTTCTGTCAGTGAAAAACCCGGCATATCTAAGTTATTTAGAAGGTACGAACCGTGTTTGTGATAGCCGGAGTGAGATATGTTCATGCCAATTTCGTGAAGAAGCGCAGCCCAATTCAGGAGTTGCTTGTCTCCTTCCTCACCGAGCTCCCAGACTTCCTGGACCTGATCGAATAGAGCAATCGCAGTCTTAGAAACATTTTCTGCATGGTGCACATCGATATCGTAACGGCTCATTAGTGTCCTGACGGACTGTTCACGGATATCTTCGTCGTGAACCCTTCCCAGCAAGTCGTGCAGTAATCCTTCTCGAAGCGAATCGGGCGACAGGTTCATGTTCTTGATTTTTAGGGACGCGAATACCGCGCTTAGGATGGCCACTCCCCCTGCAAATACAGGCGTACGATTTTTTGACACGTTTAATTCGGTGAATCGCTGAATGTGTCCGAGCGAGATTAGCCGCTTCTGTAATGCCTGGAGTCCTTTGATCGTTATTTCTGTGGTATTTGGGTAAAGCGATTGGATTGCGACAAGAACAGCACGGATTGTCCCACTCGTTCCAATAGCTTCCTGCCAATTCTGGCTGAGGAGCGTCTGCTCAATTACCTCCAATTCCTGCTCGCCATGTTGGATCGCATTCTCGAGCCGTTCTCTGGTGATAACGCCATCAGGGAAAAACTGATCCGAGACGAGCACGCAACCCATCTTGAGACTTTCGGCGATCCTCGGTCGAAAAGACCGGCCGAAGATTACTTCGGTGCTACCGCCACCAATGTCAACGACTAATCTTGACGAGTCACCAGATTCTTGAAAATAGGAGACGGCAAGATGAATCAACCGGGCCTCTTCGCGACCACTGATTACCTCTATTGGATGACCGAGAATTTCTTCCGCCGTGTCTATAAATCGGTCTCGGTTTCTTGCATCTCGAAGTGCTGCAGTACCTACGATCCGGACATTCTGTTTTGGCAGGTTCCGGATTCTCTGAGAGATTCGTTGAAGGCAACTCTGTGTGCGCTTCAGAGCACTATTAGAAATACTCCTGCTCGTGCTCATACCTTCGGCAAGCCGCACAGATTCCTTGTATCGGTCAACGACCTGAATGCCGTTTTCCGTCTCTCTGGCGATGATTAAGTGGAAACTGTTGGATCCCATATCCAATGCGGCGTATACGTCGCGAGGACTATTCACGTTTGAACTCATTTGATATGGGCGAACTCTAGAGAGTCAGAGTCATTGCGACTCTAGTTACCTATGAGAGAATTAAAGAACTCTGATTTTGCAGTAGACAAAACTGACGATTGGCCCTTATGGGATTGTGCCATCGATTTTGGCACTGGAACTACACTGGTGGATTAAAAAATGCGAGACTTATCCTGGTTTAATCAGTCGCTAAGTCGAGGCCACTCCCGCAGCTACACCGGCCGTCACGTCTTGTTCGTCACCTCTATCAGGATAGGCAGGAGCATACTGACTATAGAGGTGTTCGCCAATCTTTTCAATACGTTGCTTTTCCTCTTCGTCCAGAGGTCCGGATGAAAGTGTTGAGATGGCTTCTCGCATTTGTTCGGTACTTCCCGGTCCGACGCAAACTATGTCGATGAAATCTTTTTCTAACGCATAGCGATAACAGTCTTTCGCACTTACAGGTGCTTCACCTTCAGGCATCTTGCTGGGATCCAATAAATGTCCCCACCTAGTAGAGGTATAGGTGAGTAGGGCAGGTCGCTTACCCTCTGGGATGTAAGGAAAAACATCGCGTTCTGCCCCTCGGTGAACCGGGTTGTAGCGGAACATTAGTAATTCATAGGGGCTTTCGTCGCTGGAATAATCTGCCATTAGTTCAGGAATCAACGGTCGATTGTGACTGCTGATCGATAGATGCTTGACAATACCCTTTCTCTTCAAGCTCTCAAATACTTCGAGAATCTCGTCGGAAGGTTTGCTCTCGCGATTACCCAAGAGTAGAAAATCAAAGTCCTGTACACCACAGACCTTTAATTGTGTCGTCACTTCCTTTTCGATCTCGGCCGGGTCTGGAGAATAAGACTGAATTGTGAAAATGAGTTCATCTCGATGCTGTTTTTCTAGATTGCGCATCGCCTTGGCAAATTCAGGTTGGCGAACCGTACCCCAATAAAGGTAGTTGATTCCATGATCGAATGCTTCTTCTATAGCGCTTGCCGGAGCATTGAATGTTGATCCCAACCCAATACGGCTTGATATCAACCCAGTCTTGCCGATCTCTCTTTTCTCGAGGAAATCACTCACAAAAGTTCTCCTTTATTTAATTTTCAAAATAGCAACCCACCGAGTAAACGATGTGTCGATGTCGTTGCCTGGCCCTGCCATGCCGAGCCTTGACTCATCTGTAAATCGAATTCAACTTAGCAACTCGCTGCTTGAACTCGGCGAGTGCTTGATCAATTCCGAAAAGCATGACGACATCCATGTCCTCGACTATGTCAAATAGGAGATTGATTCCCATATACTCAGCGCCCGACAATTGATCCATTAACGAATCCCACTCAGACTCACTTAGAAACTTAGTCGCCATGTCGTTATTCCAATTGAATGTCTGCTTCGCCTCCTTCAAAACTTGAACTATGCCGTCAGGATCAAACAGATAACGAACTTCAATAGTAGGTGCACTGTGGTGTGGAGTGTCTTTGAATTTCCACAATCTGAGACCAACCATGTACCTCATCTCTTCGTGAACTGCATAACGAAGAGCGAAGCTCGTGCTGTACTCATTCTCCGGATCATTCGCACACCGTAAGTAAACCTGTTCATCATAAGTCGCAACACCACAGCGATTAAATCTCTGATGATCTCCATCGTCCGCAACTGCGGAATATGTGAGTAGTGCCAGAAGCACTACAGTTAGTCTTTTCATAAGTTTTACTTCGTTGAGTTTTCTAGATTCAAAGGAGTCATTCAGATGGTCTGTAATAAGGAGCTCGACGGTCTGGATCCCAGTCGAGAATGGTAAGCCGTTCCATAAGACGACTGTGTGGCCAGAAATCGGCACTCGCAGTATGTAACACAGCACGATTATCCCACATGGCGATAGATCCGGCTTCCCAGCTGAATCTACATGTGTATTCGACTCGACCTTCCTGCATTTTCATCTGCAATAACAGGGCTTTTTGTTCTTCCTCTGGTATGTGATCCGCGTCCTTAAATCTCCTGACGAAACCTTGTTGAACATACAACGTAGTTCGTCCGGTTTCCGGATGTGTGCGGGGCACGGGATGCACTGAGACCGGCGTTATCCCATCCATTTGGTGGCCAATGTTGCCCATATGCACAGCTGAAAGGTCTTTCACTCGTTCCTTGGTTTTAAGGGGAAGTCCTTCCCACATGGCGTAGCAGTCACAGAAGCAGGTATCACCACCAACTGGAGGTGCCTCGCGACACATGAGAACAGAGCCCATAGGTGGTTTGGGTTGCCACGTAGCATCAGCATGCCAGCCGGACGCGGCGTTCGGTACTGCCTCGTCAGAAGGCAGGATCAATAGCTCAGGTAAAGTCTCGTCCTTAAGCTGAAGATTGATATCCTGCGGTGAATTTGGCATGTGTTCGCGTTCGCCAAACTGTGCACCTAGTTCGCCAAACTTCTTGGCATAATCGGCTAGTTGGTGTCGTGTAAGGTGGTTTTGGTTGCGGAACATGATCACTCGACGTTCGAGCCATAAATTGCGCAGGAAATCAACCACTTCAGGATCATGTATATCCGTGGCGAGGTCTATACCGTGCACCACCGTGCCAATACTTGGCTGGAGAGGTTCAAGTTTGAGTTCAAGACCGTTAACGGTGACGGGCAGATACCTTACCGTACCGAAGTGCCCAGTTTCCAACACGTCATCTTGAGAGCGAATCTTGTTCGCTAATTCTTGCCTACTCTCTACTTCAGGATGTCGGGCGAGTGCAACCGCACCTAGCCCCGACGAACGAGAAGGCGGTTTATCTGCTTTAGCCCTTTGGGACCGTTGTTGGTAAAGGGGTACTTCTTCGAGGTTCAGATCTTGTACTTCAGCCATGATTTTTAACCAGTAAAAGTTGCTTGAGATGAGGGGTGGTATTCATGGAGATTGTATCCACTTTTACCGAGATTTTAATGGACTGAAGATTTTTCCAGAAGCGCTTTGGGTTTGTAAGTCAAGCAGAACGTCCTCTTGCAGAGACTTCCCAAATATCCTCCAAGGTCGTGCCGTTAATGACATGAATATGGTCGTAGAGATTGATGGTTGGGTCGCAATGAGGAGTCACCGCGAAGATCAGCTCGCCTAGATCAAAACTTTTGGAAGCACTTTCGCCTACTACAGCACCATGCTCATCTCCCATGAACCGATACTCAAACTCATCGGATGAAAAGTCTCGTAGACGAGGTGGACTGTCGTCCGTCGCAAACGCCTTGAAACCACCATCAGTCGTGACTAGACCCGGAGAATTACTAGAAATGACTCGTGTCGCAACGAAGAGGGATGTTTGAAAAGGTGCAGGTTGGTTATTGGCGTACTCTATGGCCTGATACTGGTCATCCATGAAAGCATATGACCCTGCTTGGAGCTCCGTGAACGTACCAAAGGTCGGGTCCATGTCAAAAGTTCCGGTACCGCCACCCGATATGCAAGGCACCTGAATTCCAGCTACTTCGAGCTTGTGACTTAGTTCATTGATCCGAATCGAGAGGTTGGTTGCACGCACCTTTCTTTGGTCATACGAGTGAACATGCATGAAGTTGCCGGCATAGACTTGGAGCCCACCAAAATTCAGCTGTGGAGAGTTCTCTATGACTCTGATGAGATTTTCAACATCTGAGAAACTAATGCCAGTACGGTGCATACCGGTGTCTACGTCGACGAACACCTTAACAGCCAAACCTCTTTGCCCTGCCCGTTTGGAAAGTCTTTCGACCACATCGAATGCATCGACAACCATCTGCAACTGAATGCCTTGTTCAACTAGGCGGAATACCCGTTCAAAAGACCGTTCAGTTACCACCGGGGATGTCAGCAAAATGTCTTGAATGCCGCCAGCCGCTAATGCTTCCGCTTCCCCAATCTTGGCACAACAGATGCCTACTGCTCCAGCCTGTATTTGGCGTTTCGCGACTTCTACGGATTTATGCGTTTTTGCGTGAGGACGTAGAGAGCATTGATTTTCCTCACAGTGCTTAGCCATAATCTCGAGGTTTTGCTCAAACGATGCTCGATCGACAATCAAGGCAGGAGTTTCTAGCAGCAACACTCCGTCTGGCTGTCCTATGAGATCTGCATTGACTGGAGGAATATTTCTCATAATTGAGATCCACTAGTGAGAAAGTCGGATAACGGGTGACTCCCTTGAAACCAACTATCGAGTAGTTGCATCTTTATCTCCCTAGATGAAGTAGGGAATCACCAACAGAAATAGCTTATTTCCTTTATTCGTCGTTCGTACCTATTCGTCAAAATAAAATTCGCTCTCGAAAAAACCTCGGGATTAGGAGATTTTCGTGCTCAAGGTTGAGAACTTATCACGTCAATTCGGTAGTGTCGTCGCAGTCGACGATGTGTCTTTTGAAATAGGTGAAGGGGAGATCATTGGTCTCCTCGGACACAACGGTGCCGGCAAAACTACCGTGATGAAATTGCTGACTGGCTTTTTGGAACCTAACTCTGGATCAATCACGATAGACGAGACGGATGTGTTGCAGGATCCGACCGCCGCTCGAGTGAAGATTGGTTATCTACCAGAGAATAGTCCGCTCTATACGGAACTATCCGTTATGGACTACCTTCTATTCGCAGCCAAAATGCGCCAGATGGACGAAGCAGAGTCTGCTTCGAGTATCAAGGAAACTGTCGCGGCCACGGATTTAACTAATCGGGCGCTTGAGCCCATTGGCACGCTATCGCGAGGATTTCAGCAGCGTGTTGGCGTTGCACAAGCGATCTTGCATAAACCAAAACTATTGATTCTGGATGAACCAACTAATGGCTTGGACCCGTCGCAAACTCAACAAATGCGGGACCTGATCCTGGGACTCAGCAAATCGGCAACGGTGATTCTCTCTACACATATCATGCAGGAAGTCGAGGCAATCTGTGATCGCGTTCTGATTCTGCAAAACGGCAAGCTAGTGATCGACGAACGCCTGTCAGAACTGCGAAAGAGTAGCCGTGTGTATCTCCACACACCGGTGGCACAATCGCAACTCACATCAGCTATTGGCGATTCTGTTGAGATTGAAAGTGCTGAGGGGGGATTCTTTTTATCGGCTAAAGATGAACCTCCAGAAAAGCTCATTGAGAGGCTGTTACCCGAACTGGTTGGTCAATCAATACCAGTTCAAGGCATTGAGACGGAGCGAAGAGATTTGGAAGTGCTCTTCCGAGATGTAAGTGGAGGGACTCATGCGAATTAATGCCATAAACCAGGTTGCGTTCAAAGAGATCGCACTTTATTTTTCGTCGCCGATTGGTTATCTGTTTCTAGCGGTTTATCTTGGCGTCACACTGTTCGTTTTCTTCTGGGTTGAGTCGTTCTTTGCAAGGAATATTGCAGATGTTCGACCCATGTTTGAGTGGTTGCCGATTCTGCTCATCTTTCTTGCTGCGGCAATCACCATGCGGATCTGGTCGGACGAGCGACGAACAGGCACAATCGAGTTTCTTACTACGTTACCGGCAAAGACCTGGGAGCTAGTTCTCGGCAAATTCATTGCCTGTGTGATTCTGCTGTTGATCGCTCTGTTGCTGACAATCCCATTACCGATCTCAGTCTCACTGGTCTCAAATGTAGACTGGGGACCGGTAATTGCAGGGTATGCCGCGGCTATTCTGTTGGGGGCTACTTATCTGAGTATCGGCGTATTCGTGAGCGCACGCACGGACAATCAGATTGTGGCGTTAATTCTCACCACCTTCCTATGTGGTGTGCTGTACATGCTAGGAAGTCCGTTGTTGACCGATTTGGTCACGCATGGTCTAGCTGAATTTCTGCGAAGTCTGGGAGCCGGTTCAAGATTTGAATCAATTTCACGCGGTGTCCTTGACTTTAGGGATCTTTACTACTATGGATCTGTTGCTGCCACTTTCTTGGTGCTGAATGTCCTGTCACTGCAACAGTTAGGCTGGACCCGCAGGTCCTTCAAGTCCAAGCCACGAACCATTCAGTTAGTCACTGGTCTGGTGATTGCAAACATATTGGCCGCGAACATTTGGTTAAGTACTGTAAAGGTACTGCGTTGGGATGTCACCGAGACTCAACAGTATTCGATTTCGTCCGTCACCGACAATTACCTCAGTCAATTGACTGAGCCGCTGTTGATTCGTGGGTACTTTAGCTCAAAAACGCATCCGCTATTAGCCCCTCTCGCGCCGCAGATGGCAGATTTGTTGCAGGAATATGCAGTCGCTGGCGGTGTTAACGTACGCGTCGAGGTAGTAGATCCGATGCAGTCGCCGGAGATGGAAGATGAGGCAAATACAAAGTACGGCATCCGACCGGTTCCGTTTCAGATCAAGGACCGGTATCAAGCGAGCTTGGTCAATTCCTACTTCGATGTCCTGGTACAGTATGGCGATGAGTACGAAGTACTGGGTTTTCGAGACCTGATCGAAATCAAAGCGCAGGACGAAGCCAACATTGACGTCGTTCTGAATAACCCCGAATACGCACTGACTCGTGCGATCAAGACCGTAATTTCAGGATTTCAGAGTGGTGGTACCACGTTCTCATACATAAACACGCCGATAAAGTTTGTTGGCTACGTCTCGGACGACTCGCGTTTACCAGAGGAGTTGGTAGAAGCAAAAGAGAACATTCAGAATGTACTTGAAGAGTTGCAAGATGAATCAGACGGGAAGTTCACATGGGAGATTGTTGACCCGGAGGCTGGGGACGGAGCGCTAGCGCAGCAAATCTCTACGGACTATGGTTTTCGCCCGATGGCGGCAAGTTTGTTTGATGCAAATACCTTCTATTTTTATTTGACATTTTCCGACGATGAAGTGCTCGTGAGTGTGGGTCTACCAGAATCTAGAGAGGAAGCTCCGATCAAAAAGGCGTTTGAGGAAGGATTAAAACGGTTCGCCAGCGGACTGATGAACACCGTCGCCCTCAGTACACCGGTACCCGCGCCACAAAATCCGTACATGCAACAACAACAGCAAGTTCAAACCACATACAACGAACTCCGTTCTTTTCTCGAAACTGAGTTTCAAGTTGAGACAAATTACCTAGGTGGACCAGTCAAGCCCGCTACCGACGTACTGGTTGTCGTAGAGCCGAAGGACTTATCGGAAGAGGCTGTGTTCCATCTTGATCAGTTCCTGATGCAAGGAGGCACCGTGGTCGTTGCATCTAGTTCGTTCGGCACCACGTTTACCCAACAGTTTTTATCTGCTACACCCACCGTCACGGGGTTGGAGGATTGGCTGGCACATCATGGATTGACCATCGATAGTACTATGGTGCTAGATCGGCAAAACGCGCGCTTCCCATTACCGGTGACTCGCCAGGTTGGCGGATTATCGTTTCAAGAAATCCAAATGTTCGACTATCCGTATTTTGTAGACATTCGTTCGGATGGCTTCCCACAGGAGACGCAGATTACCCAAAATCTAGATCAAGTCGCGTTGGCTTGGTCTTCGCCAATATTGGTCGATGCTGAAACCAACGCAGGTCGCACTGTCACCGAGCTACTTCGTAGTACGGACGAGAGCTGGACAGAAACGAATCCAGATCTGATGCCTCGAGTGAGTGCAGACTCGACGCCCTTTATGCCGCTAGGGGTAACTGAGTCGCAGTTATTAGCTATCAGTGTAGAAGGTCGATTCGACAGTTTCTTCGATGAATCGCCATTGCTAAAGATGGAACCCGAGGAGACTCCAGCCGAGAACGATGAAGACATTGCATTAGGAGAAGACGAAGACGAAGAGGAATCTGAGGAAGAAATTGAAATTGATAACTTGGGTACCGTATCTTCGGTAATTGAACGTTCTCCAGAGTCCGCACGTTTGGTTGTGATAGGCTCGTCTGAGTTTATTTCCGATACATCTATTCGCCTTCTTAGCTCCGCGAGCGGATCGCTATACAGTCAGTCGTTGCAATTAGTCGCCAATGTCGTGGATTGGAGTGTGGAAGATAGTTCACTCATGTCCATTCGCGGTCGAGGGCAATTCAATCGAACGTTACCACCTATGAACGAAGAGACTCAATTCGTATGGGAGGTTACGATTTATGTCTTGGCGATTCTAGGAGTCCTCCTTACGTATGTTCTCGCATGGTCTTCAAGACGACGAAGACACCGAAGGTACCAAATCATGTTGGGAGATAGCGCATGAAAGTCTCGATCTTACTAGGTGCACTTGCGGTACAAGTGTTGATCATCGGCATTGTTTTTGCTGCACAGTTTCAAAGTCCTGAGGGACCAGGTCAGTTTTTAGATTTCGATCCATCCAGTGTCAATGCGATGACAATCGTGTCCGATGAAGAAACTGTTGACTTGCGTAAGAACGACGAACTGTGGGAACTTTCCAATGGACTGCCCGCAGATCAGAACAAAATCTCAGACTTGATCGAGAAAATCTCGAATCTCAATGCAGGCTGGCCGGTAGCTACGAGTGCGTCCACCGCAGAACGTTTTGAGGTGACTGAAGAGAATTTCCAAAAGCGGGTTACACTGAAGAGCAACGATAATGTACTGGCGGATTTTTTTCTGGGTACTTCACCAGGGTACCAGCGTGTTCATGCTCGAACAGACGGTCCTGTCTATAGTGTGAAGTTATCCAACTATGAATTTGGTTCTAAGGCATCGTCATGGTTAAACAAACAGCTACTTAGACCTGAAGGCAGAATCAACAGAATTGAAAAGATTGGTAATTTTGTACTCACGCATAGCGACGAAGGCTGGACCGCATCGGAGGAAGGGGAATTAGACTCGGGGTCCGTAGAGTCATTTGTGCAACGGTTTACCAATTTAACCGTATATGAGATTGATGAATCAGAATTGCCGGCAGTACCTCGTTCGTCTTTTGTGTTGCTTGATGAGTCGGGTGAATTTGAGATAGATTTGTTCTTTGTTGAGGAAGAAGAGGATTGGCTTGCCACATCAAGTCGGGTAGCCGGCCAGTTCGGTATTTCAACCTATATTGCCGAAGACATGGATCAAGAATTTGAGGATTTGCTGGTAGAGGTAGAAGAGGAATCTGAAATGGTAGAGGACGTTACCGAGGAATCCGAGGCAGAATCCGAAATTTCTCCCGGAACTGATTAAAAATGACAGGATTTGTCACTCCCGTGATGTAAAGAAGCGACAGACAATGAGGTATGATCAGATTTCTTATGAGTCTTGTGTAGCTGGTGAGGGGATGAGCCATTTGTAAACCAACACCGCGACAATTGCGCCAACTATTTGTGCAACGATAAAGGCAGGCATGTGAAAGGGATCAATTCCTGAAAAAGTATCTGTCCAAGACCTGGCGAGGCTGACTGCAGGATTAGCGAAAGAGGTTGAGGCTGTAAACCAGTAGCCGGCGGAGATATAGATTCCGACAAGTGCCGCCACAGCTTGGGGTCTGAATTTCAATCCTGCAAGAATGACAAACACTAGGCCAAAGGTGGCTACACCTTCTGAAATCCATTGTGCCACGCCAGTACGAGCATTCGTACCTATTTGCCATATGGGCAGTTCGAACATCAAGTGCGCGAGCCATACACCAAGAACGCCTCCGATGGCTTGTACAAGCAGATAGAGACAAGCTAACTGAGCGGTCACCTGCTTCTGTAGGAAGAAGCCGAGAGTAACAGCAGGATTGAAGTGTGCGCCAGAAATTGGCCCAAAGACTGTGATTAAGACATAGAGGATGCACCCGGTCGCGAGAGTGCTACCAAGGAGCGCAATTGCATTGTTGCCTTCGGACAAGGATGCCGCCATGATGCCTGAGCCTACGACGGTCGTCAGTAATAGGCACGTACCGATCGCTTCAGCACAAAGTTTGCGTGGTAAGTCGGTGCTCAAAGACAAGGAGTAGATATTCAGAATGTCGGCGCGCCGATTTTACGGTGAAAGTGCTATCTAAATATGAACACTCCTCCAACTCTCAAGCAGGTTCTTGATCTACTCTTCCAGTTCCCTTTGAGCGTAATGCCGAGTACGCAACTGATGATTCCTGATTAAGTTTGTTTCTCTTTTAAGTGTTCTAGGATCTCAACTCATACTAAGCTACGAGTTTGAAAGAGTGTAGGATTTTGAATAGAGAAAGTTGGTATACGGAAATCGCTACCTCAATATAAACGTAAGAGTCTGCTTTAGAACCCCTAATCAAACAATGTCAAATCGTAAAAAACTGCCAATTGGCATACAGACGTTCCGCGAATTGCGGGAAGAAGATCATTATTACGTTGACAAGACATCCTTTATTCAGCAGCTAATAAATGGAGGGAAGCACTACTTTCTTTCCCGTCCGAGACGATTCGGTAAGAGTCTACTGGTGGACACTATGAAAGAGCTGTTTGAAGGAAATGAGACGCTTTTCTCAGATTTGACAATTCACGACAATTGGGATTGGTCCGTTAAGTATCCTGTCGTACGTCTGGATTTTAGCGGAGAGAGCTTCAGCGAATCAGATAGTCTTCATATTGATGTCATGGACCAACTCGCTAATCTAGAGTCTCTTCATGGCATTTCAGGCAACTACCAAACTGCTCCTCATCGATTTCGAAACTTGGTTACGACTTTACACAAACGTACCAGTCAACGAGTAGTTGTGCTCGTTGATGAATATGACGCACCGATTCTTAGTACGCTCGATAATCCAGAGCAAGCACGGAAATTTCGAGATTACTTGCGCGGACTGTATTCGAGCATCAAATTTCTGGATTCTCACATTCGTTTCAGTTTTCTCACGGGAGTGAGCAAATTCTCGAAAGTAAATTTGTTTTCGGGGCTTAACAATCTGAGAGACATTACGTTGTCTCCTCAATATTCCGCAATATGTGGGTATACAGATAGGGACCTAGACGAGATTTTCGCCCCTGAGCTAGTATCACTAGACCGTGAGGCTATCCGCGATTGGTACAACGGCTATTCTTGGTGCGGTGAGACTAAGGTATACAACCCATTTGATATATTGTTGTTATTTGCCAATCACGAGTTTGACAATTATTGGAGTGAGACTGGCACGCCTAAGTTTCTAGTGGAAACCTTGATTCGTCGCAGGATCAGTTCTGTACAACTGGACGGTTTAAAGGCTCGCAGCGACTTACTGTCCTCATTTGATGTGGAAGCCATTGCACCAGAAGCGTTGTTGTTTCAAACCGGATATTTAACTATCGAATCCGAGGAGCATGTAGCTGGAGAGACATACTACAGATTACGGTATCCTAATAGGGAAGTGCGGCAAAGTCTTAATGGTGCGCTACTGGACTATATGGTAGGGAATCAATCTAGCAGGAATAGATACAGACTGCCACTCTATGAACGAATATTGGCAGATGATCTCAAGGGATTTGGAAATGTCTTACGTGCGTTCTATGCAAGTATTCCATTTGAGTGGTACACAAACAACGATATTGCTCGCTTTGAAGGTCACTATGTGAGCGTGTTCTACTCGTTAATCATTGGGTTGGGGTTGGGAATATCCGTTGAAGACAGTACCAATGCAGGTCGATTGGATTTGTCTTTTACTTTTGAAGACCGTGTCTATATCTTTGAATTCAAAGTACTCGAGCAGGCCGCTGAGGGGACTGCAATGGCACAACTGAAGTCTCGAAACTATGCAGAAAAATATCGCACGCCATCCACTTCTGTGACTTTGATTGGTATCGAGTTCAGTGCTAAGGAGCGAAATATCGCTTCGTTTGAAGTGGACCGGCTTGTTCTGAACTAGATTGAAATTAGCTCTCTATAGGTAGATTCGAGTACTCTAAGAGAATCTCCCTCATTACCACTCCCTCAACAGTCCGTTTTCAGCCAAATCGATCCATAGCGACTCTGGGATTTCTCTGTTCACGAGCTCTAGATTCTCGTTCGTTTCTTCAACTGAAATTACTCCAGGAATAACCGCGGCAACTGCTTGATGCTGGAGAGGGTACTGGAGGGCGGCGGCACGTATATCGGTGGAATGAGCCTGACAGACAGACTTGATCTCCTGCGCTCGGTCCCAAAGATCATCCGGTACCGGTTTGTAGTCGTATGTGGCCCGTCTTCGTTCTACATTCGTTAAAAGACCAGAGTTATATGGTCCACCAATAATCACGGAAACATTCCTGTCCAAACACAGTGGCAGCATCTCATCTAGTGGTTCTTGTTCTAGGAGTGTGAATCGTCCAGCTAGAAGAAAACAATTTGGATCGAATTCTTTCAGAACTCTTGTACATACTGCTGACTCGTTGACTCCTAAACCTATTGCTCTTACAAGACCTTCTTCTCGCATACGATGCATTTCCGGCAACGCTCCCTCTGCGGCCGCGCGATAGATTTCAGGTTGTTGCTCGTGATGTGTCCATGTATCGATATCGTGACACAGCAGAATGTCGACTCTATCAAGTCCTAGTCGTGTTAGTGAATCCTCCAGCGACCGTCTCACGCCAGAAGCTGAGAAGTCATACTGGATCGCGACAGGCTCGTGATCTCGCATTCCGGCGAAGCGTTCACCTTCTTTCTCTGGGACTAGTAGTCGACCAACTTTGCTAGAAAGTACAAAATCATCTCTGGTTTTATTTGAGAGGTAGCCGCCGAGTCGTTTTTCAGACAAACCGTGACCATAAAGGGGTGCCGTATCGAAGTAGCGAATTCCGCCATCCCACGCTGTATCTAGTATCTGATTGACGCTTTCGGGATTGAGATAGTCCCCGACGGCACCTAAAGGTGCTCCACCAAATCCGAGTTTGGTGACCGAAATATCTGTTTTTCCAATTGTTCTGGTTTCTATATCCATGACACTGCCTTTATTGTCCATTGTTCTGCTTTAGTAAGGTAGACTAGCACGCTTGTGGCCATCCCGTTTAGTGCGACAGTCGCCGAATTCGAGCCACCTTGAATCGTCTTGATTTCCATATTTGACAAGGAATCCAGTTCGAGGTCGGTACCCATTGATTGCTTGGCGACACTTCCTGCATTGATTTCATAATACGCTTTAGCACACAGAGATTTTGCCAGTTCCTCGTCTTGTGCGTGAAGTGCTACATACCATTCTCTGGCAATGTCTAGAGCACTCTGATTCTCTATATCGTCGCTCGGTCGTACGTTGTTGGGGTCGGTACCGTACCGACACTGAATGCCCCAAGATCCTTCCAATCTAGTAACGATGTAAGTCACGCGGTTACTGAGAATCGGGTTGTCGTCCTTATCTACTCGAGTCCAACCACCTTTAATGTGCCATTTGTCTCCAGACTCGTGAACGACTTCAGGTTCAAGACCATTGGTGTGATCCCATCCCATAGCGATGAAGGGTTTCCACGACATTCTTAAGGCATGCGCTTCTAAATCCGCAAGGATGACTGGATCCGAACGCCACGAAAACCGGACATGGGGATAGTGCAGAGCTGCGGAAAACTCGTAAGCATCTCTGGTATTGAATGACCGGAAGAAATTCCAGTAAGCATCTAAAGCACTGTCTCTGCTCAAGCCGGGTACCTATTTTGAAAAACACTAGCATACACCATCATCCGTTACATGTGCTGGACACTGCTTGAATTGGTCCATGCGCTATCTGGCCCGAGTCATTGTTTTAACACTTTAATGAAAGAGCAGAGGAAGATTCTGAATTGTCGGTTTACGACGAATGTAGCCTGCACTTTGTGTGGGTGGAGCTCAAGATATCTTGCATCCTGTAGAGTTCATGCGCTGGCTACACATCATCTCTTAAAATGAGTTTGTCGACCTCATTGTTGTAATTATTGAGGAGCGACTTCGTTGAGTCAACATTTTTCTGAGAAAGCAATGCAACGCGCACCTAACGCCATTGAGCTACCGAGAACGAACAACCCTGCATTCGACAGGACTATGCAGGATATTACGGAATTGAACTTAACAGACAATCTCATGGAATTGGACGTAATCGGCTATACAAGGCTTCGAGGCGTTTTAAACGAGGACCAAGTGAACCGAGCTAAGGACGCGATCGCTCGCGTCATGGAGGAAAAGACCGGGAATGCTGTGGACATAGAGAACGAATCTGGTAGTCACTGGGAAGGGATGTCATTGGCTCACTACTTGCTTTTTGCGGATTCGGTCTTTGAGGAGATTGTGCAGTCATCTAGACCACTTGCCCTCATCCATTACCTACTCGGTCGGCGGGCGGTTTTGAGTAGTATGACCTGTCATTTCAAGGCTCAAGGTGGCCGACCTCTCGCTTTACACTCAGACAATGGCAACGGCATTCCATCGCCGTTCAGCATGATCTCGCAAGTCGCTAATGTGAACTACGCACTCACTGAGTATAGTAAGGAACGAGGTGCACTGGCGATGGTTCCTGGAAGCCACCGGCTATGCCGTTCACCCCGCGAGGACGAAATGGGGTTAGGTGCGAAGAATCTGAACCCTCAAGCGGTATCGATTGATTTGGACCCTGGTGATTGCGTGGTTTGGCACGGTAATACATGGCATGGATCGTTTCGTCGTAACCAGCCAGGTATTCGAATCAACTTGGCAAACTATTTCTGTCGGCAATACATAGTGACCCAAGAAAAATTCGGAGAGCATGTACCCGAAGAATTCCTCCGACGGCATGCGAACAATCCGCAAATGCTCACTCTACTCAATCAACAGCAATCGTACGGCTGGGATGCAAGTGGACCGGACTGGAGTAAGTTTAGCTCTCAGCCTAGAACTCAATTCGACTAGATAGCTTCTCTTACCTTTACAAAGACACTCAGGAAATCAGTCTCGCACTGCCCTAATCATGGCATCAACGGCACTTATAGACAACGTCAAGCAATTTGAGACACCACTGGGTGTTGAGTTGGCCCATGTGCCTGCTGGCTTGCCAGTCCGCGCCGCCGCGTTTCTGATAGACCTTGTAATCAAATTCATGCTCTTAATAGTGTTTGCGGTTGTTCTCGTTTCTATTGGATCGTTTGGTATAGGGCTGTTTCTTATTGTCTTTTTTCTGCTGGACTGGTTCTATTTCGTTATTTGGGATGTCGCCAATAATGGGAAACCGCCGGGGAAAATAGCCATGGGTATCCGTACCGTTCATAACGATGGGACTCCGATTTCACTTGCTGGTTCATTTGTGCGGTCGGTACTGTTGATCGCTGACTTCCTACCCTCGTTCTACATTTGTGGTATCGTGAGTATCTCGGTCACCAGACACTTCAGCCGCCTCGGAGATCTAGCCGCCGGTACGATGGTTGTCTACGACAAGCCGAAGGTCGAGCATGTGGCAAAACGTGTTGACCATGTGCATAGTCTGCCGGTTCCGCTGGAGCAAAATGAACGGTTGAATTTCCTGGATTTTCAAGATCGATTCGATCGGTTCTCCGAAAATCGACAGGTTGAGTTGTGTGAAACTCTGTATCCGTTGACCAATAAGAAAAAAACAGAGTCGACCCGAGTAGTGCTGGGTATTGCAGAAGGCATTCGCCGGTCGGGATGAAACAGGACACTTTCGAACGGCAACGCAAGCCTGTCTGGGATGCTTTTGAAGCATACATAGAAGGTGTTGGGAAGCTACCGAGAAGCGCTACATCGTTTGAAATAGACCGCTTTCTGACTCAATATAAATCTCTCAACCGCGATCTTGCACTAGCACAGAGTCGAGGTTACAGCCAAGGACTGATCGAACACCTCAATGATTTGGTGAATCGAGGGCATCAGCTCGTACATGTGGAGAGTACGAATTGGTGGGAGGCCATTTGGCGTTTCATGGTTAGCGGGTTTCCCTCCAAGATTCGTGAGGCGAAGGTTTATGTAACGATTGCAACTTTTGCATTCCTAATTCCACCTGCGGTTCTGCTCGTACTGATTGTATTAGTTGATCCGTCCTACCTTTACAGCGTGGTGGCACCCGGAAATCTTGAATCAATCGAAAGGATGTATGACCCATCAGCTATCAAGACAGGGAGAGAAAGAGCCTCTGATAGTGACTTCAGCATGTTTGGCTTTTACATTTTCAACAACATTGGGATAGCTCTACGTACCTTCGCTTGGGGCATCCTCTTTGGGGTAGGCTCAATTCTCATTCTTTGTTTCAATGGCGTCTACATTGGCGCGATTACCTACCACCTCACCAACATTGGGTATTCATCGACTTTCTACACATTTGTGATCGCACACGGTGCATTTGAATTGACCGCGCTTGTTTTTTCTGGAGCTGCCGGGCTGATGGTGGGTTACTCACTTTTGGTACCCGGTAGACAGACGAGAATGGGTGCGCTGAAAGAGTCCATGAAGAAAGCCATACAAATCATGATCGGTGTCATAGTCATGTTGGCGCTAGCGGCATTCATAGAAGCGTTTTGGTCTTCCAGTAGAAACATAGAAGACTGGGTCAAATATGCAGTTGGCGCGGTTTTGTGGGTATCGGTGGCGTACTACTTCATCTTTGTAGGTCGACGTGCAACTTGACAGACTAAGTTTCGTGGTCCGGCCAAGACCGGACTGGGGAGCAATCGATCTTGGATTTAGTCTGGCGCGTACTTGGTGGGTGCCGATGTGTTTAAGGGGTGGGATTCTTCTCTTACCTTGGCTTATCCTGGCCTGTACTATCAGCAATTTGTTCTGGGCGATCGTGCTCTTGTGGTGGTTCAAACCCATTTATGAACGGCTACCTTTGTATTACCTCGGTAGTGCTGTCTTTCGAGAGCCAGGGTCATTTTTGGAGATGCTAAACAAGGTGGTTGATGCACAGTTGTTGCTGTCTCTGACGGTGTTCCGGTTTTCTTGGCGCCGATCTGCAGTGTCGGCGATCTGCCTGGAAGATGGTCGGTACCACGACCTCGCTAGACGTCGTAAAGTGCTCTACCGTGACGGAGCGGGGTCTCTGTTTTGGTTGGGATTCCTTGGGTTTTGGTTTGAATTGGTATTGTCCGTCGTGGTCTTTCAGTCCATCACTACTTTTTTCGAAATCAGTGAAAATGCGACTACGGATGCAAGGTTCTTGGATGATGATGTCGTCGTCAACACCGTTTTAGGTTTTAGAAGCATCTTTGTCGATAGTACGTTTGCCGAGCGTGTGGTGTACTTAACCATCTTGTCGGGTTGTATGCTGTGTACTCTCCCCTTCTATGTAGCGTCTGGTTTTTCCCTATATCTGAATCGTCGCACCATTCTTGAAGGGTGGGATATCGAAGTTGGATTTAAAAAACTCATTCAAAGGCTAGGTCTTCTCACTCTCTGCCTGGTGTTGATTGTTCCAGCCGATATCCACGCTCAAGAACCTGTAGACCACGAAACCGCGATCGAAGAGGTGCGGAACTCACCTGATTTCAATCACGAACGCACCGTCAAAATACCGATTGTTCTCAAGTACCTCAGAGATTGGCTGAATGAGCAGGAAGTCACATCTAGTGCGACAAAAACTCCCACATTTTTCAAGGCCCTGGCTTTGTTGGCAGAAATAGCATTTTGGATTGCCGTTCTCGCCTTGTTCGCATACTTCGTGTATCGAGTCATTCAACTGATGGATATTACTGCGATGCGTCCGTCTAAGAGAACGAGAGCGCCACCGCCACAAGTCGTTGAACAGGACCCTCTGACAACTCTTGCTGAGGACATCCTCCCATTGGTGCTTGCCGCCTGGGAACAAAAAGATGTACGTCGAGCGTTTTCGTTACTTTATCTTGGCAGTTTGCGACACCTAAAAAGGAACTTAGGGTGCAATATCGGTGTTGATCAAACAGAATCTGAATGTTTACGTCGTACTCGACATCTAAGCTCGGACCTCAATGATGCTTTCAGGCGCATAACGTTACTCTGGCAGAGAGTCGCCTATGCAGGCGATACCGTTACGAATGACCAGTTTGAGCAGTCTCTAAATGAGTTTCGTACGTACTTCCACCAAGCATGAGCATGGTTCGCGTTCAACTCAATAGTTCTGTACTGACGCTGGCAGGAGTCGCTACGCTACTCCTTTTGATCTTTGCCTTTTTCTATTTTCAAGAATGGGTGACTATCCCGCTTGAACGCGGGTTCAGTCCTGAAGCTACACGTGATTCCCATTTCGCCATGTCGAAGTACCTGGAAAAACGAGAGATTACCTTTACTAGAACAGACGAATTTACAGAGACTTTCGAGAATTCAAACACCCGAACTACTGCGATCTACCTACCTGTCGCCACCAGTATTCTTGCACCTGTGGATGCTGAATTAGTGCTTGATTGGGTCCAACGAGGCGGCACCCTCCTGTATAACGCCAATCGATCGTTTGATGATCTGGGTGTGCGTGAGAACGATCCCATCCTGGAGGCTGCCGGCATCCAGCTGAACTATGAAAACAATGCGCGGAGACGCCAGCTCAACGCAAAAATTCGACCTTTTCAAGCCGGTTGCACAGTTGACGAAGAAGCGCTCCGATCTGTCAACATTAATGGCGAGCGGCTACAGGTGACGCTCTCTCATTTTCGCGACTTTCAGTTGATTGTCGAGAATGGCGTTAGTCGGATAACTGCAATACAGGCTAATAGATATGGTGCGGGATGGGTGGTAGCCGTACCTAGTAGCTTCCAGTGGTCTAACTTTCAATTCTTCTGTAATGACAATGCGAGACTTGCCTACCAATTGATCAACTATGGTAGTTCTGGATCAGCGAAAGAGTCCTTCGTCTGGATCAAACCAAAGGATTATGCGTGGTTAACCGATAGGCTTTGGGAGAACTATCCGGCCTCCATTCTCCTGCTGTTGGCGATTTTCTTGCTCTGGGTGCGTAAAGTCTCAATGCAACATCTCCGACAGTTCCCGGTTACTGTGCAAGGTCCAAGATCAATTATTGAGTACGTGCAGAGCATCAGTCATCTTCAGTGGCGAACTGGTGCAGGCACGGATTTATTAGAGAATCAACGTAACAAAATCCGAAGGCAAGTCAGTAAACAGACTGGCTCTGCCGACGTAGTAAGTACACTCGCGGATCGATCAGAGTTAACACCCGAGCAAATTCGAACCGCATTACAGAGTGATCCAGGAAGGAAAAAACGCACTTTCATAGAAATACTCAAAACACTCAATCTACTAAGGCGTAAATTGTGAACGAAGAATCTAGCCCTAGCAACGCTCCTCCACAAGAGGAATGCCACGAAACTGATCAACTTGCAGTTTCACAGGATTTACTACAGCAAATCCGTACGGCGGTAAACGAAGTAGTCATCGGACAAGAAGCTGTCGTGGATCAAGTATTACAGTGCTTCATAGCAGGCGGTCACGTACTTGTAGAAGGTGTACCCGGATTAGCGAAAACACTCTTGGTTCGCGCATTGGCAAGATGCTTTGATGGCGCGTTTCAACGTATACAGTTCACCCCGGACCTGATGCCCAGTGATGTCACGGGGCATTCACTCTACAACATGAAAGAGGAACAGTTCGAAACTCGGAAAGGTCCGATCTTTACGAATTTACTCCTTGCCGATGAAATTAATCGTGCACCGGCCAAAACCCAGTCAGCACTTTTGGAAGTAATGCAGGAACGGCGGGTCACGATTGCGCTGGACACTTTTTCTATCGATCATCCTTTCATGGTGCTCGCCACGCAAAACCCAATCGAACAGGATGGCACTTATCCGTTACCGGAAGCACAGTTGGACCGCTTCATGCTGAAGGTTCTCATTGACTACCCAGAACACAGTGCTGAACGACAGATAGCTACTAACTATGCCAGCGGTGAAATGCGGGACACACTTGAAGTGACATCGATTGCACCGATCGTAACCGCTCAGCAAGTCAACGAGATTCAGGATTCGGTCGTTAAGGTCAGGTTCGACGAAGCGGTTCTTGACTATGTGGTACACATCGTCCGGGAGACACGTGTCAACAGGAATTTCTCGATTGGTGCGGGACCTCGAGCGACACTTGCAATGATACGTTTAGCACAAGCGGGTGCATTGTTGCAATCCCGCGATTTTGTGACTCCCGATGACGTGAAGGATGTCGCCGCACCGGTACTTCGGCACAGGCTGAGTTTAACTGCTGATTTGGAGATTGAAGGGGTCGACGTTGATGAGGCAATTAGTCAAATGCTAACCGCCACTCAGGCTCCGCGAACGTGAAACCAACTTGGTTTCTCATCGGCTGTATGGGAGGGGTGTTTGTAATCAGTCTCCTGCAGATAAGCTGGTTATCGTGGCCGATTTTGTTGGCGGCTGTGGTGGGTTTTGCCGTCGTTGATGGTATAGGAGTCTCATTCCGTCGGAAATTTAAAGTAGAACGCACGGTACCGTCTGCGGTGTCAGTGTTTAAGAAGGCGAAAGTGCAGCTCACTATTTCTCACGAGCACAGAGCCAAAATCTATGTGAGCGTCGTGGACCACTGCCCTCCTGATTTATCGTCAGATTTTTCTACCTTTACGGGGTGGATAGATAGAGGTCATCGTGTAACACTTAGCTATGAGATTAAGCCAACAACCCGAGGCCTGCACCGCATTGATTCGGTAGGATTTCTGATTCGATCACCACTGGGTCTTTGGTGGAAGCGAATTCGTGTCACTGAGTCGAGCCAAATCAGGGTCTATCCCGACTTTGCTTCTATCACGAAGTACCTTGAACTTTTGCATGACCAACGTACCTCGACGCTCGGTATGAAGCAGATACAGAGAAGAGGTAGTGGCATGGAGTTCCAGCAGTTGCGAGACTATCGCCAAGGCGATGCACTCAATTGGATCGATTGGAATGCCACATCGAAACGACGAACGCTCATTTCTCGGGAGTTCGAAGATGAAAGGAATCAGACACTGATCTTTCTACTCGATACAGGTCGTCGATTACGGTCTAAAGACGATGAGTTGTCACACTTTGACCACACACTCAACGCAATGATGCTACTCAGTTATATTGCGCTCCGGCAAGGAGATTTAGTGGGCGTTCTGTGCTTTGGTAAGCACAACCGATGGATTCAGCCAGTTTCAGGTGTGGTTTCAATGAAACGAATCCTGAACTCAGTATTTGACCTTGATAGTGGTCCAGTGACCTCGGATTATGTGGACATGGCTGAGCAACTGGAACGCGTTCATCGAAAGCGTGCAATGACCATGCTGTTGACTAACATCCGAGACGAAGACTACGAACTTAACGACGCGTTGCGGACGATACGAAAAAGACATGTTGTCGTGCTGGCAAATCTTCGAGAGAGAGCACTGGAAGAGGTACAACGACAGGATATCAGCTCATTTCAGGACGCTTTGGCTTCTGTAGGAGCCACAAACTATTTACAAGAGAGAGAGAACTTACAATACCGATGTGCCAAAAACTGTCACATGGTTGTTGATTCAGTTCCACAGGAACTCCATGTAGACTTGGCAAATGCTTATTGGACAATTAAGAGAGCGGGGAAGCTCTAAATGAGTGACGATTTAAATAGACCTGGACCAACAATCAATCCTTATCGTGCACCTCTATCCGAAGAGCCTTCGTCGGCAAATTCTGATGTGGTCCAACTGGCGAAACGTTGGCGAAGACTGGTTGCACGAATCCTTGACGCAGTCATTTTGAGTCCGGTCTTGATATTGGTGTTTTTCATTGTGTTCCGGGATGACTGGCTCAATTCGTTCCTAGCTGAGATAGTTGCACCGCAGGATTCTATGGGTGCGCTTGATGTTGTCTGGACTGGAACCGTATTTAGTTTTCAAGTTTTGGCGCTTCAGATCATCGTTTATACGCTCGTCAATGGTTATCTACTCGCAAAACGTGGACAGAGCGTTGGCAAGTGGTTAATGAAAATTCGGATAGTGGACTATTACTCAAGTGAAATCACACCTTTGAGATTTTCTCTGGTGCTACGTGAAGGGATTGCCTATTTACTCGGCATTTTCGGGCTTCTCGGTACACTGGTCAGCTTAGTGGATGTACTGTTCATTTTTGGTGGAAAGCAGCGATGCTTGCATGACTACTGGGCCATGACTAAGGTCGTCAATGTTGGCTTCCTCGACGAGGAGAAGAACGAAACACTAGCCGCTTTGAGAGATTCTCCGAGATGATCTACTGACGCATATTCCTAATTACTCCAACGAAGTTTCATTTCCTTAATGTAAATGATTATCATTAACATCGGAATTTGGATTGATCGAGAGAAAATCAAATTCCAGCCAACCTAAGGGTCCAAGAAATACACTAGAACATGCCCCTAAATCCGAATCGCAACGATTCGACATTTAACAAATCTTTGATAAAGATTTTCAGCCTAATTGTGGTTGCGTTAATTGGATCAATGGGACATGGCAAGCAGAATCTGATTGAGCAATATCGTCAGCCAATCTCTGAATGGCCACCCATTGAGGTGGATGAATCTGTCAATGCGCAAAAGCTAGCACCACTTCCACAACTACCTGAAGTTGAATGGCATACACCTGCCACTGAAAACCTTGGTAAGCAACTCTTTTTCGACCCCCGTCTATCTAAGTCTGGTCAGTTCGCCTGTGTGAGCTGCCACCATCCTTCGCAGGGTTGGACAGACGGTAGAAGAGTCTCCGCAGGGCACGATCGAAGCGAGGGAACTCGTAATAGCATGACGTTAATCAACGTCGCATATTTTGAGAGTCTGTTTTGGGATGGCCGAGCAGAAGGCCTGTTGGACCTAATACTTAAACCCATACAGAGTCCAATGGAAATGAACTCTGATTTGGACGAGGCGATTGACCGAATCAATGCTATTGACGGGTATCGGCCATTTATTCAAGAAGCGTTCGATAGCGATCAACTTACACCCGAACGCTTGGCTATTGCGATAGCCTCCTTTGTACGCACTCGGGTCTCGTTCCGAAACGACTTTGACCGATTCATGCAAGGCGAACACTCGCGCTTGACCGAGCAGCAGATTGAAGGTCTGCATCTATTTCGAACTAAGGCAAAGTGCATGAATTGCCATCATGGACCGTTGTTGTCAGACGGTCAGTTTCATCACACTGGTTTGAGTTATTACGATCGACGATTTGAAGATCTTGGTCGCTTTGAACACACCGGAGAGTACGACGATAGAGGTAAATTCCGAACACCTTCACTCAGAGAACTCAGTTTCACCGGACCGTGGATGCACAACGGCTTATTCACCAATTTCACGGGCATATTGCGAATGTATAACCACGGCATCACGTTCAACAGTCGAGTTCAGAAAAAGCCAGGTGCGCCGCCTCTTTCTCCCTTGATTCAACCTTTGGGAATGACTATGGAAGAAATCCAGGCTCTCGAGTCGTTCCTCCACACATTAAACCGAATCCCGCACTTTGTGAGAACACCTGATCTTCCAAACATGGGTTCAAATCTTTCCACCAAAGTTTCAGAGTTACACACAACCAACGAAAAACCTCTTCTCATCTCAGAATAAATTCGAGGTAAAACAGTGAACACGTTACAAACCACTAAAGCTATTACGGGACTGGCCACAGTATTGGCGTTTACAGTCTGTATGGCACAGCAAGAACCAAGTGAAAGCGAAGAACAAGCGGAAGAAGGGGAGGCGGTAGTACTCCCAATTCAAGTTGAAACCACCGTTCTACCGCTAGGTAAGCATGAATACTCTGCCAATCTCATTAAGAACGGTCCTCCTGGTGAGCGAAACCTATCAGATCTCTTACAACTCAACCCTGCGGTTGATTTTTCCAGAAATAGCGGACTCTCAGCAGGTGCGGCTTCCCTACGACCGGGCGAGATTTCGGTTCACGGACAAGAGTACTACCAGAACCTATTTCTCATCGACGGCGCGGATACCACCAGTGATTTAAATCCTGGCTCGTCGGAGGACCAGTTCGCAATACCTAGCCTCGTTAACCCGATTGGAGGCAGTTCACCGCAAGGGTATTACATAGACACTTCATTGGTCGATTTGGTGCAGGTCTACGACAGCAATGTTCCAGCGGAGTTCGGTCGATTCACGGGAGGTGTTGTATCCGCCGAACTAAAAAAGGCGAACAGCGGTGAACGACAGGCCAGCATTACTTGGGGGCACAGACGAGACGAATGGGAAGAATACCACCTGACAGAAGATGACATTACGACTGCCGACAAGTACCGCGGGGTTTACACGCCAGACTATGAAAAGAACAACCTTTCAGTTTCAGTTCTCCAACCAATATCTGAGAATACTGGCATATTGATAGGTCTATCCCGAAAGACGTCAGAATTCGCACAAGAGTATGAGGATGACACCGACACGATTCGGCAAATATACTACGACGATAACATAGACAACCTTACTGGGAGGATCGACACGATCATGTTCGGTACAGAAGTCGGCATGTCAGTTCGATATAGCAATCGTGCACATGATGGTCTCACGTCCACCACTTACACAGGAGGTTTCGTCAGAGAGCACGAAGGCTATGGATTTTCAGTAGATGTGGAACCTCTAGAGCTTGAGGGTCGTGTGAAGTTGAAATTCTCCTACGATGTAGTGACTGACTCGATGGATAGCGAATCGAGCATGTTCGTCTATCACGAGTATCTTGAGAACAGTGGCATTTCTCGATTCGATGGGGCGTTTGGTGACATGAACCAGGAGCAAACACGGTTCAGTTTAAGTGAAACGTACGAGTTCATGCCGCTAGAAATCTTTGGTAACGAACACCGATTTACCATTGGTGCTGAAGTCCGGCAAACTGTAAGTTTCTACGAACGGCCTGAAACGATCACCTACGAGCAGTACTATTGCGTTCGCGATAACGGTAGTAATGGCTGCGTCGATCAAGACGGAGACGGTCTGAGTAGTAGCGGTGACGAATATCTAAACCGAAGGTTCTTTTATCAAACTGGGAAAGTACGTGTGCGCTACCGAGACAGTGCTGCTTTTGTTGAAGATCTGATAGAGTTTGGACCGTTTAATCTCCGACTAGGGTTGCGCGGCGATACCGAAGCTTTTCTCAATGAATTCACGATCTCTCCTCGGTCTGTCCTTACCTGGAAACCTCAAAACGTCCAAGACTTGACCTTATCAGTGGGTCTCAATCGCTATTACGGGCGTTCCTTCTTACGGTACAAGCTAAATGACGCAATCTACGGCTGGCGAGAAAGTTATGCGAATCTGCCACGTCCTCGTGGTCGACCCGGCGAGGAGGTACCTTGTTCAATCCCAGCATTCACGAACTGTACACATCTGTTATACGCTAATCGCTCAGGTGCTTCCGACCTAAAGTCACCGTACTCAGATGAACTATCGTTTGGATTTAGTCGACCATTCTTCGGTCTTAACACAAAGACAAATCTTGTAATGCGGCAGAGTAGAGACGGCGTATCAAGATCTCGTATAGATGGTCTCTACTACTATAACAATGACCGAGAAAGCGACACATACAGTCTTACGTCCTCTCTCAGTTTGGTGAATCCGCTGGAATTGGGCCCATCGGAGACATCGCTATTTCTCAATTTGAGCTATCGTCAAAGCACCGGCAATTCACAGAGTGACGATGCCTATGACGCAGATGTCGAACGCGAACTGATTTATTACAAGAACAAATTGATCGAACCCACTGAACTGCCAGCGTGGGACTACAACATTCCGTTCGGAATTTCATTCCACTCGGTCACCGATTTTCCTAGTTGGAACATCCAATGGACCAATTTCTATAACATCAGAGCGGGTGGAACCGTCGCACGGGATACGCGAGATAACTATGATGATCCCGCCACAGGGATGGAATATGACATCTACGAGGACTTCGATTTCGGCGGAACGTTTACCGTAAACTCACAGATTCGTTGGAGTCCAGCCGTTTCTGATTCATTCGAGCCGACTCTACTTTTAATAGTCAATAATCTGTTCGATGACGTGTCAGATCAAAGTTTCATTAGCACTCGTAGACGATTTACGGCTGGAAGGTGGTTCTCATTGGAATTAGGTGTGAGGTTCTGAGAGGAAATGGAAGAATTGTGAATTGGGGTTCACAGTTCTTCAGTACTACAAGGTGTTGATCGATGGGTAGTTCTACTCTAAAGTAAATGGCTGAATTGATTACCGAAAGTCCCGTAGTTTGGGTGTTGTTGCTCATGTCGGTGGTCGCATTGACCATCATATTGATCAAGCTCTGGCAAATGTTTCAACTTAGACCAGAAGCGCACGAGGTCGTTGAATCTGCCCTCCATGAGTGGATTACTGGAAACAGACAAGACGGGTTGAAAACCGCGATGTCGAATAGCTTTGGCGCAGATATTGTGCGTCGCGCCATGCATGGGATGCAGAAAGGAACTAATGAGGCCGCTCTTAGAGAAGATCTAGAGAGGCGAGCGCTGGCGCAGTTAAACGGACTTCGTTCGTTATTGCCGGCATTAGAGGCGATTGCTACGCTGAGCCCTCTCTTGGGGTTACTGGGAACTGTGTTAGGAATGATTGAAGCTTTTCAAGCGATGGAGGCCGCTGGGAGCAGAGTGGATCCATCTACTCTGTCTGCAGGGATTTGGCAAGCGTTACTCACGACCGCAATTGGGTTGACCGTCGCAATACCTACATTAGCTGTGTATAACTGGCTAGACCGAAAAGTTCAGCGTTCATCTAATTGGCTTGACGATGTAATCACACGGTTATTCACGTCGCAACGCGGTGTTGAAGTGGAAGATTAATCCGTGCCTGGAAATCTGAGTGTTGCGCTAGTTCGAAAACGATCCAAGGTCAGTCTGGTGCCATTGATTGATGTGGTGTTTATTCTGTTGCTGTTTTTCCTACTTTCGACTCAGCTAAATCTACTTCACAATATCGATGTCAATTTCCCGATTTCAGTGGATACGAACGATCCTCCCGAAGTGCGTACTTTGTCTCTGTTGGACAATGAAAACACGTTTACTTATCTAGGTTCTCGATATCAGGCGACTGACCTCGAGTTAGTTCAATCATTGTTGGTCAACGATTCAAAAATCGTCTACTCAGTTGTTTGCGCTGATGAGGTTGAGATTCAAGGATTGATTAGTTTTGTCGATCAATTGAGTGCGGCAGGCATCTCGAACGTCTCTATTCTGGAAGGAAAGTAGTGCTAGCGAATACAGAACAGCCGAGTAACTTACAGGACAGTTCGATTATCCCACTCATTAACGTAGTGTTCCTGATACTGATCTTTCTGATCATTACTGGGCAGCTTATGGAGTCTGACATCGTGGATGTGGATATTCCAGAATCTCTGAGTGAGTCAATACCGCCCGAAGAGCCACTCACATTGATCGTGACTGTAGATAACGAGATCTACTTTGAGAATACAAGAGTGGATTCGAGCGAAATTCGAGAGCGAATTGAGGACTCTTGGGTCGAGAATACCAACACACCACCCGATGTACTCATAAAAGCAGATGGAAAGTTACCTGTGAGTAGCCTTCAACCGATACTTGAAAGTCTTAGAGAAGCGCAATTACAGAAAGTAACCATCGCAACCCTTCAACGTACGTCTTGATCTATTTGGCTGAGTAGGTCAATATGTTGAAGCGATTGGTGTCTTGGGCAAAGCAACGGACCGGAAATGTGGTTTGTCTGCTCGTCGCAGCATTTGTCCATTTACTCGTGCTGGCAACCTACAGTATTGCGAACCCTTATGGGGCTGAGCAAGAAGGTCATGGTGGCATTGAAGTTGGAATAGGTCTAGCTACTCCCACAGAGGTACCCGAACCCGTTCCGGAGCAAGCAGAACTAGAGTTGGTAGAACCAGCTATGACCGTACCTGAGACTCCAGAATTGACTGAGCGTATGCCGGATATTCCGGTGATTGAACTGCAGATTGATCGACCAACACTGGTCTTGCAACCTATTTCGACGGACCTTGATTTTGATTTAGATTCGATTAAGGAACAGATTACGTCGAGTATGCAGACCCAAGTCGGTTTCGGTAGCGGAGCAACCCCAACCTATGGTGGCGACCCGTCTGTACGAATCAACTATGTGGCTCAAGTCTCAGCGCGTCTAAATCGTTTTAAAACTTATCCAAGGGAGGCCCGACAAGCTGGCCATGAAGGTATCGTCATGCTGAACTTGGTGATCAATAGAGATGGGAGCGTGAGTTCGTTTGGGGTACAGAATTCTGCCGGATTTCAAACTCTTGACAACGCTGCATTAGAGATGGTCGAAAGAGCTGCACCTTTTGCACCCTTTCCCGTCACGTTATCCGAGGATTCTTTAAGGTTCAATATACCAGTCACATTTACGATTGAATCGCTTTGATCCAATCAGATAACGGGATCAGTCATAACCACAACCTCATTACATAAATCAGATAGTCTGAGTACCCAACATCTAGACCGGTACGTTAAAAGGAAATTGAATTAAATTGCGATTTTCCGTGAAATCTCTGGTGTTACAGGTTCAAAACGCTAATATCTAGCTCCTGTAGACTGGGCTTTTTTGGTGCTTTAACGCATTGTTGATCGATATTGCCCAATCTTCGCCTCATTAGATGCTGTCAGGAGTCGGACTTTGCGTAGCTTTGAAGAAATGGAATCTGTCTTCATCCTGCCTATTGAGAAGATTGAGATCGATACAAGGAATCGTGACGATATTCCAGCTATTTTCGTTGGATTGCAGTATCTGTACAGCAACATGGAGTTGCGGCAACAGGTGATGACCTTGATGCGTGATCAGGTGACTTTAGACAGCGACCATGACACTGGACGACCGGGGATGAACTGGTGGCGGGTACTGGTATTGGCGACAATGAAAAAGGGCTTGGACTATGACTATCCTCGTCTACAGGACATATCTAATAATCACAGCACGCTACGGCTGATGTTGCAACATGGGATAGAAGACCGATATTACTATACCGAACGTATCATCCAAAAGAATGTCGACTTACTACCGGTTGCGGTGCTGAATCAGATTAGCAATTTGTTGGTACAGGAGGGTTTAGCAGTCGCAAGAAAGAGACCCTGGCAACTGTTACGTCGCCCGAGTTGATTCGTTTGTGGTGGAGATAAATCTCCATCCACCTACGAAGTTTAAATTGCTATCAGAGGCGGTCGATACTGACCCAAGGTTGCAAGTTGGTGGAATGTTATATCTGAACAAGTGCTGGAGTCAGTGGCAACACCACCTCACGAAAGGTTAGAAGGTATTCAACCGCTTTTACGCAGACGCTAGTTAATCCCCGTAAACCTCTTCAGCACGACAAAATGAACTTTTAGATTTACTACAAACAATACTTGAATTACCCGCTAGATCCTTCCATGTGATCACGTAATCTGCGACATCTTTTGTCTCTACTTTCCTATTCTTACTACAGAACCAACGGCTTGAACATAAGAGGACCAAGAAAACAGACACATCTTGGTCTTCTCGGCTCTCTCGGATATCAGCAAGATCTTTCTTATATTTTTTTATGTCATCGCTGGAAAATCCTCCCTGTGCTTTGGCTTCAACGATAACAAGCTGCCGATCAGAAATGAGAGCGAGATCGAATTTCCGTTGCTTGTTTCCCTCGGCTTCGTGCCCTTTGGCTTTGTTTGAGTGACGTAGATCGCGATAGTAAGCCATCTCATATGCTACCTCCCAATTCTCAGTTTCATTGAGGGACTTACCTGAGGCATTCTTGGAGCACACATGACATTCGTTGATAAATCGAACGAACTCCTTAGGATGATCTCGTATTTCAAGGTACAAATCTGCGCAAAAATTACGTTCTTCTCTAGTAATGTCAAGCCACGTTTTGCCATCCAACCACTGAACCATTTTTCTTTTTCTAGATTGTCGGACAAACCATTGTAGCAGAATAGTGCATATGTGAAACTAGACCTGCGGTAATGCCATAGAGGCATGAACCGATGTCCGCAGAAAGAGCTTGTAGACATTGAAAGTAGAGAGTGTCTTTGGTAATAGTTCACTCCATTTCGTTGTCTACTCGTGCATGAGCAGGGTTGGTGAAACGGAATGCTGGTGTTCGTAACGTGCGCATTTTTACACAAAAATGTACAGTCGTAAATTAGACGCGAAGTATCTATCGAATTGTGTACACTAAAGCATATAACTCCCTTCAGGTTCGATTCATGGTTGCAAAGCATCCAATCAGAAAATCGATTCGTCTAGCGAGTTCGTCCTCACTATATTGCTTCACTTCACCGACTCCCCAGACCGGTCCTGGCCAAGCTTCATCCTGTTGTGATCTCCCAATTACGTGGACATGTAGCTGTGGGACTTGATTGCCAAGTGCGGCGACATTGATTTTTGAGATATTCTCGATTTTTTGAAGAGCTCTAGAACAGATTTCGATTTCTTGAAATAGCTGAAGTCTATCCTCATTGTCGATTTCGTGCAGGTCTCTCAAGTCGCTTCTTTGTGGCACAAGAATCAGCCAAGGAAAACGAGAGTCGTTCATAAGCAGTACTTGGCACAACCCCCATTCTGCAAGGAATGTGCAATCTTCAGAAAGTTTTGGATGTACGCTGAAGTTTTCTGTCATGGGATTGTCAAATTAGAAGGACGTTACCTCTAAAATCTTAGTGTTCAATTTAATCGAAACTTAATCGAAACTCTGAAGGTGTAAATGGCTGAAGTTGCTCCACAGAACCAAAACGTTGACATGGACCTTGAATGGATGGATAAAACAGGGTCTTGGGATACAAATGCTGAGCCGGGACGTAATGGTCTTACGCTCGCCGATATTCAGATTGGCGATTACGGTGAGATTCCGGATTATTCAAGAAACTTAAGTGGTCGCCCTCGTGGTAGTGCACCTCGTCCTGATAGTATGCGACTAGGGAACTATACGGTTCGTGAGAAGAGCGAAATCTGGATGGACAATGCGTCTTTTCTATATGAGGAAGCGCTTCAGCGGCAATGGAGTTCGGCGACGGACGTACCTTGGGAAACTATCGAACCACTTCCTGATGATGTAGAGCAAGCCCAGTGCCAAATGGCAACGTTTCTTACAGAGGTTGAATTTGTAGCTGGCGATGTACCTAGCCGGTGGGTTGCTAAGACTTCCCCTGACTTTTTTGAAGCCCGACAGGTGCTCCTAGCTCAGGTAAACGACGAATCCAGACATATGGACGTATTTCGAAAGCGTGCACTGGCGAACGGTGGTGGTCTAATGCGGTCGACGGGATCAACCGCCGGATTTGTAGGTGGCATTGATCTGTCTAGAGACTTTACCGAGATGTCGTCGCGGTTACATATTTCTGGCGAAGGTGCGGTCCTGACTATCTTCCGCATGGGCGAATTGATGGCCTATAACGATGCTGAGAAGACTATTTACCGATTGTGTGCACAGGACGAAGCTCGTCACGTTGCGTTCGGAGTCATGCACATGCGCTATATGTCTGAGCATGCGCCTGAAAGAAGAGATGAGATTCACTCGTACCTGGATGAAGCGGAAGGTGGTCTGCTCACGTCTGCGGCGAATCCAGCCGGGACTTTGAATCAGACATCGGAATCTCTTGCAATCCTGTTAGGTGGCGGCATCAAGAAATTCGATGAGGGGTGGCGAAAGTTGGTTGCTATTCGAAGACGTCAGCTGATGGAGTATAAGAAGCGAGTAATTTCTGCAGGGTTTGGTGAACGGTTCGAAAATGGTCGTTCTCGACTCACCGAGATTATGGAACAGGCTGCAGCGTAAATTGGCAAAGAAAGTAAAGAAGAAGACAGAAGAGTCCACCAGCACACACGTCAAGCAACTTAAGAACTTCGAAGCAAAGAAAGAAGAAATTGAGATCCCCGAACCCCGTCTAAATTGGATGGGTATCACTCGGGAATGGGGCGTTAAAGTCCTACCTGGTGAGAAAGGTTTAACACTTGGCAGTCTTAATGTAGGTGTCTATGGCGAAATACCTACCACATGGTCTGACCGAGGTCGGAACCCACGGGGTGCAATCGCCTCTGGCGCACGTCTGCCACTTGCCATAAGTGTTCAAGATAAGGCCGATTTATGGGCCAACTCTGCTGCTACACTCTATGAAGAGGCCATCCAAAGGAGATGGATCCCTGCTACCGACATTCCTTGGGATCAACTCGCGCCACTGCCAGACGACATTGAACATGCAATCTGTCAAGTCTGTACCGAATTGATGCAATATGCGAATACCGACATCGAGGTTATCACGAACTGGCAACACAAGATGGCCTATGGCTATCACGAAGTGAAACAATACCTCGCCACAGCTAGCTTTGATGGTGCACGTCGGTACGAGGCTTTTCGTAAGCGAGCCTTATCTAATGGTGGTGGATTAGGTCTGGAAAGTACATGCCAAGTAAATCGTGTACTTCTGGAGAGTACCGGCGGTTGGACTGAGACCGTTGCTACTTGGGTATTCAACCGCCTGCTGTTCGCATTAACTATCTGTCGATATCTTGAACGCTTTGCATACAACGAAGCAGAAATCAAGCTCTATCAGTATGTGGGCCAGGATCTGGCACGGATACTCAGTTACGGCATTGATCATCTCCACTATGCCATGAATGCGGATCCAGAGAAACGCGCCAGCGTTGGGATCTCGATTACTATTGGCGATGCGTTTCTGGTAAGGGATCTTCGTGATCCGGTTTTAAAGGAAGCGCTCTCGATTATTTTCGGTGCCGGAATCAATGGCGTTAACAAAGACGGACTAGATACCTTCTACGAAATGCTTGATACCTACGTGAAGGAATATCTCGAACTGTGTGCATGGCTCAAGCTAGATCGCAAGTTGGAACAGATGCCAACTATATTTCAGGCTGATAAGAGAAAACGTTGAGTCGAGCGAAACTTTCGTTTCCTTCCGTAGAGTGGTTCAACGCAGTACGAAAGGAATTCAACACCGACGAGGAATTTCACCGACGCGGTGCAGGGCATTGTAACTGTGTTGCTGGCGTAAAAGTAGGTGACGATGTGTTTGTCTTGACTTTTGAAGGGCAGGAATGCACCTCAGTAGAGCAGAGCGGTGAATTAGCGTTGGCAGATGCTGACTTCTATATGTCCATGGATGCGGTAGATTGGCAGGAGATGTTGGCAAACATTTCCAAACATGGTCATGCTGTCGGCGATTACACGCTTAATACCTTGGACCTAAATCGGTTCGACGGGCTTGCCACCTCGGTTCATGGTGATCAATTTCGAGAGGATATGTTTTTTCGATTCAATCAGACACTTCAGTTTTTCTTTGACGCATCAAGCAGAATTGACACGAGATTTGGCTAATGGCAGTATTTGATTGGATGGAACCCGCGAAAGAGGAAGTCAACAGCTCCTCTGAATTTAGAAAACTTGGTAGTGTGGATATACGCCTCGCTTTCAAGTCGGGTAAACACTGCAATTTGGTGCACTTTCATGGATTTGAGGTAGGTGACATCAAGTCGCTTGACCCTGATTTGCCGTTTTCAGAAGCCGAAGTCATGGTTGAAATGTCAACCAGGAACTGGAATAGCTACATGAAACAGCGAGCAATACGTACGACTCACTCGTTACAGAGCGTAGACGTAGACAAGAGCATAATCTCCGCATCGAATCCGCTTAAGCGGAGACTTTTTGAACGCTATCAACGGTCTATTCAGGCGTTTGTAGACGCAGGTGCGCAATGGAACGCCCGTCGTGCCAATTTATGAGTATCGTTGTAATGAATGTGCAAACATTTCGAGCGTAGTAGCATCAATCACAGAGAAACCGCGGTCGATTACATGCGAGCACTGCAAGTCTCAGAATACCCGATCAATCATCTCCAAGAGTTCAGTTCAGCTCTCTAAACGCTCAAAGCTCGATCGGCTAGATCCAAAATACGACAAAATGGTTGATGCCGCAGCATCGAAAAATACCTTGAGCGATCCTCATAGGTTCCTGGCCGACTAGTACGTGTAACGCCAGTCGTTTGTCAGTCAGTCCATGAAGTAGAGGGTGACCGTGACGACCACCGTTCCAATGAATGAAGCTAGAACAAATAGAAACACGTACGAGCTCAAGTCGCTTGTCCCTTCTTTTTCTCTACGTTGAACCGATCTTTGGCGGTAGCTGAGTACTAGTGAAGAGGCAAGTAAAACAATGATGATGATTAGAAGTGGGATAATCATCGGAACAAGAACGCGAATCAAGAGATGTGCCTGTAGATCTATGAAAAATTCATGTAGCTCTAATCAATAGACAACAGATGACAGAATTTCTCACGATTCATTGGTTCGCCGCGGCATTGTTGGCACTCTATACCGTGCTTTTGATCGTCCACGCGAAAATCGGTTTCCGGCGAAAGAGCGACATGTCTGCATTCCTTACAGGAAGCAGAAATATGAGCGGCGTAGTGATCGGTATCTCGTTCGTTGCAACCTTCGCGAGCAGTAACAGCTATCTCGGACTCTCCGGGAAAGGATATGAGTACGGTCTACCTTGGTTGCTGATGGCAGCCATGCTGGTGTTATTTGCGTTTCTTTCTTGGAAGCTGGTAGCACCTGGATTGAGGCGGTTCACCGCACAAACCAACGCAGTAACCATTCCGGAATACTTCGCGTTTCGATTCGGTTCAAATATTCCTCGTGTGGCGGCAGGACTGATTATTTTCGTGTCGAGTATTTTCTATCTAATTGCGATATTCAAAGGCTCCGCACATCTCTTCCAGATTTTCTTGGGACTACCGTACTCGACCTCTATTGGCATTATGTTTGTCGTCGTGCTGTTCTATACATCCTTGGGTGGGTTTGTATCAGTGGTGAGGACGGATGTATGGCAAGGAGGACTCATGATCGTAGGTTCTCTATTGCTGTTCTTCTTTATCACCAAAGCCAGTGGTGGCATTGGAAGCATTTTCGAACTCAAGAATCTACCCGATAAGGAGTGGATGTTCGAATGGAGTGGCGGAATCCCCTTTGCTGTCCTGTTCGGGATCGCATTTGCGGGAGCTATGAAGTTGCTGATTGACCCGCGTCAGATTTCCAGGTTTTACGGACTGAAGGACGACAGGGGAATTCGGATAGGGATTTTCTGGGCAGTCATTGGTTTATTGCTCATCCAGTTTTCGCTATTCCCTATTGGAATCTATGCGCATCATCTAATTCCAAATATTGAAGACACGGACATGATTGTCCCGACGTTGGTTCAAAACGTTGACATTTTTCCCATTCTAGTGGCGGATTTTCTGTTGGTTGCCATTCTTTCTGCAGCCATGTCCTCCATGGATAGTGTGCTACTTGTGTCTGGTTCAACATTGACACGAGACGTGATAGGTCTTTTGAAACCACTGTCAGAGAAGCAGTCGGTGCTATTGACTCGATTAGCCATTATTTTGTCTGCAATAATCGCCGCAATGTTTGCACTGAGACCTTTTGGTGGGATTGTGGAAATCACCACATTATCCGGAAGTCTCTACGCGGCCTGTTTTGGACCGCCCATCCTACTCGGATTGCACTGGCGAAAAGGATCGATGTTTGCGGTAATGGCGACTTTCTGTACTGGATTGCTAGTCCTCACTCTTTGGCGAGGACTCGGATACAACGCAACACTTCACGAAGTGGTGCCTGCGCTTATTCTCTCCACGATCGTTTACGTGGTGTCAGCGTGGCGACAACCTGCGGTTGAAATTCAGTCCGTGACGACTTTTTTCAACAAAAGCGAACTAAATCGACTGTAGAAACTCGAGTAATTCTCGGTTCACATCGTCTGGAGCTTCCTGCTGGGTCCAGTGTCCAATGCCTGGAAGTACCACTGTCTTCGTCAAGTTTGGAACCTGGAATCGCATGGCGTTACCCGCCTGTTCGTTATAAGGCACGACATCTCTGTCGCCGGTTATGAAAAGCGCCGGTTGGTTGATTTTCTTGCCTTGGAAAGCTCCAGTCATTTCCCAATTCCGGTCAATGTTGCGATACCAATTCAGTCCACCTCTGAAGCCAGTTCGAGCAAATTCGTTGGTAAAGAACTCCAAGTCTTCTTTGGTTAACCAAGCTGGTAAGTCGTCGCCGGGGTCTGGCATGCGTTCTAACATAAATGCAGACTTGTGAGCGGGATTAGCTGGTTGGAGGAAATTGCCTCGATTAACCGCACCAGACGCGCCAAAGAGCATTTTTCGCATGGTTAATGCAGGGTTGTTCTGTAGTTCATGCTCAGCGACACCTGGAGTCTGAAAATAAAGTTGGTAGAAAAAGTTATCTCCAAATAGGTTCTTGATTGCCTGCAAAGGTGCTTGCGAGCCTCGTGGGCTGGTCGGTACTGAACATGAAGCAACCGCCCGAAACAGGTCAGGTCTCATCATCGCCGAGTTCCAAGCGACAGGTGAACCCCAGTCATGGCCAACAATTACCGCGGATTCTTCTTCAAGTGCATGTACCAATCCGACAATATCGCCTACCAATTGATAGATGTTGTAATCTCCGATGTCTTCCGGCGCATCAGTTTTGCCGTAGCCGCGTTGATCGGGCGCTACCGCATGAAATCCATGATCGGACAGAAACCGTAGTTGGTGTCGCCATGAATACCAGGACTCAGGAAATCCGTGACACATGATCACTAAAGGGCCTGATCCGGCCTCAGCGAAGTGCATGTTTATGCCATTGGTTTCTACCGTTCTAAACGTAATTTCTGCCATCTAGGTATCCTTATAAGTTGGTTGGGTGATGTGAATAAAGGTGTCGCAATTAAACGCGATATCGAGTTGTCTTTCTTTAATCCGCGGTGGCCACTGGATTCTCAGGATATTCAATCCATTCACTCCAAGAACCAGGATAAAGTTTGGGTTCTTCAAATCCAGCCAACATCATCGCGAAGATATTGTGAGTGGCGGTTACACCTGAACCACAGTAGCAGACGACATCGTCTTCATTCTTAATCTCGTTAAAACGGTGATTTTCGCGATTGAAAGTGCCATCAGCGTTCAGATTATCTACAAACGGGAAGCAAGAGCCACCGGGAATATGGCCGGCTTTGTGATCAATAGGTTCAACAAGGCCATCGAATCTCTCCTGTGTTCGAGCGTCAATGAGCATTTGCTTCTCACCATCAATGTCCTGCATCGCAATTTCTTTGGTAAGACTTTTTCGTAGGGTGAATTTGCCTTTTTCGGGTTCAATAATCGTCGGAGTCGCAGGAAGGTTCTTTTGGGTCCAGTGATCAAATCCACCGTTGAGTACCCGAGTATGCTCGTGCCCAATCCATCTCAGAAGCCACCAAAACCGCGTTGCGTAAGCGCTTTTTCCGTCGTCGTAAGCAACCACATTCGTGTCGTTCGAAATGCCAATCGATCGCACGAATCCCCAGAAGTTCATTCTCACGGGTAAAGGGTGTCGCCCCCGAATACCTGCTGTGGCGGACATATCTAGCTCTAAATCTGCGAACTGAGCCCCTGGAATGTGGTTTTCCAGATATTGTTGTCTGCCTAATTCATGGTTCATCAGATCGGCGCGACAATCCACGATCACCCAATCACTTTTGCCCACCTGTTTGACTAACTCTTCAGGTTCGATTAGTAAGTTCTCAGTCATTACCAGTTCTTTCCTACGTCAGTAGCCAGTGCTCATTACGGCTTTTTGTCTCTGTCGCAATCGTTCTGATAACTCTTCGTCTGGCGTGATCGCATAGCGTCCACCTGGACCGATAAATTGCTGAACCATTAGATTTTCAATTTCAGTCTGCACTCGATCCGGGAGTTTTGAATAGACATCGGACTTCAGGAATTGCTTGTATGTCTGGCTAGTATCGTTTTTCGCCAAGATATACGTTGGAATCATGGCTTGAAGCATAGCCGCGCGAGGATGTTCAGTTCGGTTGACTCCTGCCCTGTGCCAGGTCCGTGAGTCATAAAGTATGATGCTGCCTCCCGGTGCTTCTACTATGTCTGATTCCGGTCCACCATATGGCAATCCGTTCTTCTCGCGATAACCTGGCTGACCGTGAATTTGCGCGGTGCCCCATTCGTCTGGAGGACCAGAGTCGAGTGCGTGCGAACCTAATTTAAAGGCGGTAGCACCTCGAATTTTTGAGAAGTCTGAGACACAGACATTACGCTGAACTCCGAGCACAGTCTGACCAGAAGGAGTAGGAACCTGGCCTCTCACACCGGTACCCCAGTGGTATGGGAAATCAGAGTGCCAGCCTTGCACGTTGCGTTTTCCATCATCGGTTTTCAGTACTGCGAACGCGGGTACGTGCCCCAGCTTGATGTCTGGAATCTGCATATACTGGCGAATGATCCAAAGAGATATGGGTTCGGCTGCTGTGATCGCAACTGCAGGATTCTGGCAGATCGCAGGTTTGCTCATGTCGTAGGACTGGTGCTCGTAGCGGTCGGTACAAGCAGTGCGTTCCAGTTCTTCGACGATTTGATCTGACAGTATGCTCGTCAGGCATACCCAGCCGTGCGTTCGAAGATGATCTAGATAATTCGATGGTTTGTCTGCCGGCCCATGTTCTACCGTAAAACTCTGTGAGGTCGCGATTTCTTCGTCATCGGACCAGGTTTGAGTAGCGGCATTAAGTATCAGCCGATCAGAACCGTTTTGAGCCGAATTCAAACTGACCGTAACACCCGTCTCAAGGTGCTGAAGTTCAGTCGTCCCGAGTTGGTTCCAGAGAATGCTATCGTTGCCCTGATCAGTAAGGCCTAGCTTGGCTTCTGTGTCGCAGTTAAGCAAACTCCCATTTTCTGCAACTAGCAGAGAATAGTGCTTCGTAGGAATTTCAACCTTGTGTACGGTCTCAGCAAAGTGTTTTTGGTTTCCCATGTAATGAAGTTAGTTCTAGAGTGGATTATTGGGGAAGTAGTGTAATGAGAATTCCAGTGACTTTAGCAGCTATTAACGTCCTAAACCGTTAGGACTCAGACAGACTGACCAGTCAAGGATGTGGTGAGGTTCTGTCTGTGGAACAGTTGATTGACTTTTCCTGCCAAGATTCGAAGTTCGTCCGGTTTCATGTATGGATCAAAAGGTAGCATGATTGCATTGGCGATCCGTGCTGCACCAGAGTCATCTGACAAACCGTCCAATTTCACCATCCGAGTAGAAATCACAAAGATTCCGGCATCTCGAAAATCTCTTTTAGTAAGGCTAGTCCCGTCAAGCACTAGGGGCATGATCCAGTAATTGTGAGCTTCTATCGAAGCCGTTGGTACGAGATCTGTATGGCTGAGTTCGTCTAGAAATGTGTCGGCTAGATGTCTTCGTTTAACAAGTGGTTCTACACCTTCCTCGAGTTGCAGGGTCAACAATTTCAATAGACCAGTTGTAGGTCTTCTCCGAAGCTGGGTCACACTTTCTTTCAGTTTGCGGTTTGACGAACTGGAATGTATTAATCGTTCAGTATCTATTGATAGTCCACGAAGGACAAGATTTATAACGGTGAAAACAAGCGGTTGTGATCCAATGGACATCGGAATGAACTTGAGCAACCGGGTAATGTATTCGCTCCTCCTCTGCACTGGATAGCTCTCGTGGATTCGAGTCATTTCTTCACGAATCTTCACATTTCTAATGTATGCGAGTGAACCTCCCAAAGCAGTGGCTGTCTTGACAGGACCGAAGGAGAATAGACTGAGATCCGCACCTTCGTGTCCCTTCCATCCGGGTCCGTTATACGCTTGAGCACAGTCCTCAACTAAGACGATGCCCTGTTTAGACGTAAAGCTGATCAAGGAACTGAGGTCATACCGGGTTCCGAATAGATGAACAACGACTACAGCCTTAGTTCGAGAGGACACCAATCTTTTGAGATGGGAAATATCCGGCTCACCAGTCTTTGGATCAATGTCAAAAGCTTTAACGCGTATGCCTCTGAGTTCAGCAAGTTTGGGCATGTCAGCAATGGTGACTCCACTGAACAATATCTCGTCCTCTTCACCCCATTGCATTGCTTCTAGGAGTAGATCGAAAGCAGATCGAACAGACCAACAGATGACAAGCTCGGAGTCCGCGCTACAAATTGCTTGGATTCGCTTGATGTGACCTTGTCGGTCGTTAGAAAAAACGGTTGCGACTAAAGCTTGGAACCACTTTCGCCAACTAACCTCGGTGCGTTTAGGTGCGAATTGAAGCTTGATCATCGAAACATTTGCCACGACATATGTGTAACATCGCACCCCCTTAAACGCAATTTGCAATGTGTTGGACTTTACAATGCAAACTTCGATTCCCTAGTTGCTAGAAATTCAGACGGGAATCACTGAATAGTTTATTGAGGATTGCATGGCAGGACCACTCGACGGCATACGAATAGTTGATTTCACGACAATGATCGCGGGACCATACTCCACGATGATTCTTGCTGATCAAGGCGCAGAGGTGATCAAGGTTGAGGCACCGGTTGCCAGTGATCACGCCCGGCGTGCCGGATATAGTCAAAGACACTTTTCGGCGGCTTTCGTCAATAACAACCGCAATAAGAGGTCCATTGCCATTGATGTGAAACAGCCAGCAGGTCATCAGCTTCTACTCGACCTCGTTCGCACAGCGGATGTATTCGTGCAGAACTTTCGTCCGGGTGTCATGGCACGATTAGGGATTGACGAGCCTGCCCTACGGCAGATTAATGAACGACTGATTTACGTATCTATGAGTGGTTGGGGAGAAAAAGGTCCTTGGTCGCATAAACCCGTATACGATCCGATTATTCAAGCAATCTCCGGCCTGGCTTCGATTCAAGCAGGTTCAGACTCTAGTCGACCTCGCCTGATACGAACTATCTTGCCCGATAAACTGACGGGTGTAACTTCAGCACAAGCGATTTCCGCCGCACTATTTGCTCGAGAGCGTACTGGCAAAGGTGAGCATGTGAAGCTTTCGATGTTAGATGCTGTCGTCGCATTCCTCTGGTCAAGTGATATGGGTAGTCAAACATTTGTAGGTAAGGAAGTCGATGTTGCGGCCGCAGCAACATTTATTGATTTGATTTACGAGACAAAGACGGACTATATCAGTGTTTCCGTCATGACCAACGATCAATGGCAGCACTTCTGCGAGGCAGTAGAGCGCACCGACTTGCTGGAAGATGAGCGATTTAAGAATCCGGCTGGAAGGGATAGATTCGCGGATGAACGGCTCAATTTGATGCAAGAGGCTCTCCTAACGAAATCTGCCACTGAGTGGTTAGACATCTTGGAAGAAAAGGGCGTACCTTGTGCACCGGTACTGCGTCGACATGAGATGATTCATCATCCACAGGTGCAGGCGAGCGAGATCGTCGTAAAGACTGAACACCGTCATGCAGGCACGCTCAGACAGGCCAGAAATGCAGCAATGTTTGAGGGTGCGCCGACAGAAATTCGCTATGGCGCACCGCATCTGGGGGAACACACCGAAGAAATTGTGTATGAATTAGGCTACAGTGAATCTGAACTCAGTCAGCTACTTGAGCAAGGTATCGTAACAAGACTGAATAACCAGAGCGATGACGTAGCAACTGGTTGATAATTCAGTGTTTTCAGATTAGTCCTTTACGGGTTTGGTAGCTGAGAATCGATCTAGGAAACGAAGCCCATAGTAGATGAAAGCACCGGCAGCGTAAGTTAGTGCGCCGAAGATCGACTGTCTCGTTTCTTCAATTAAAAGGTAGGTCAACGTACCTCCCATCAGTACTAAAAACACGATAGGTGGTACTGGGTACCACGGCATGGTGTATCCGGTATGTTTGCCTTTGTCTCGATACCTCATCACGAAGATGCTCAGTACGGTGAAAAACGAACTAATCCCCAGTGCGAAGCCGGCATACAGGAGAATGTTCCTGAAGGTTGAAGTTAATATGAAGAGAAATGCAACACCTGCTAATAACAACACGGCAACCCAAGGGATATGGTTCTTGTTTCTAATTGCTAGAAAAGTAAACAAGCTCTCGTCTTCACCTACACGGTGAATGACTCTCGAACCAGCAAGAACCATGGCACTGATTGTGGCGATCAATGAAATTGCGAGGACAATGCCCATGAGCATTGCACCTTGTTCACTAAAAGCTTCTCTCGCTACGATGATACCGATTTCGATCTTACCGTCCATGGCATCTAAAGGTGCTACGGTGAGAAATGTGTAATTGAGAAATAGGTACAGCGCACAGACAATGAGCGTACCGATCAGAAGTGAATGGGTCAAGACATTGCTGTCTGTACGAAGATCTCCAGACATGTAATTCACGGCGTTCCATCCCAAGTAGGAGTAATTGACAAATACCAACGCGACTGCAAAAGAGCCACTGAATACCAATGGAACATCGTTAGTTGTCGGTACAAACGAGATCTCCTGGAAATTTGGCACGGCAACTAGACAAGCTATGCAGAACAGGATGATTAGTCCGATCTTCACGTAAGTCACGGAGGACTGTGAACGACTGCTTGTACGATAGGTAAACAGATGCAGTGAGGTACCGCAAATAGTCACGACTATCGCGGCATAGAACGGCGAGATGCCGGGTAGGGAACTGGATAGATATTCCCCGAAAGTGATCGCCACCAACGCGATGGGGGCACCAAATCCCATGAGGATGGTCACAATACCTGAGGCTAGGCCCATCGCAGGATGAACTGCTTCTCTTAGGTAGTTGTACTCGCCTCCAGATCTTGGATAGCGAGCACCAAGTTCAGCGTAGGTCAACGCTCCACAGAGTGCGGTTACGCCACCGACCAGCCAGAGAAAAAGCAGTACGAAACCAGAACGAAATTCCGCAATTTGAAAACCGAGGCTGGTGAATACACCCACCCCAATGATGTTGCTCAGTACAACGGCAGTACTTGTCTGAAGACCAAATTTTTGGGAAGCAGGAGCTCCGCTACCGGCGTTTACCCCTGCCATGAAATTAAGTTCGGTCTAGGTTGCTTTAGCAGTGGTAATGACACGCTCAGCTTCCGAGCGCACGTTGCCTATCGTCGCTTGATGGCTAGAGATTTCTCCCTCCGTAAGTGCATCGCCTCCAGATTGTTCTACCATTTTTGAAAAATCCTCATCCAAGTGCGACAATGCAAATTCCAAGGGATTCTGCTCCGAAATACCGGTGATCTCGTTCTTGTCATATACACCGATATGGTAATGCGGTGTCTTCTCAAAACAGTCGAATCGGAGAAGTTCCTTATCCTGGCTTTGAACAGGGCCCAGGACCCGAATGGATAATCCTTCGTCACCTCGCAAATTACGGTAGTTCAATTCAAATCGAAATCGCCCATTCGATACGCTACTTTGCGCCATCCCTGTGTTCCTCCTGAGTTGATTGCTAATGCAATTATCTTAGTGAAATTCGGAAATATCTGGAGCGCAGGTTATCACTAGCTACTATCTCTAATATGTCGAACCTGAATCTCTTGGCAGAATTTGTACGAGAACAGGCACCACTGTGCGTGTTTACTGGCGCAGGTTGCAGCACTCCTTCGGGAATTTATGACTACCGAAACGAAGAAGGCCAATGGAAACGACCTGAACCTGTATATCTCCAAGACTTTCTAACCAAGTCTCGCTCGCGGCGACAGTACTGGGCTCGGAGCATGCTAGGTTTTCCGCGGTTCTTGCAGGCACAACCTAATCCCGCCCACCACGCACTTGCAGAACTCGAAGAAAGAGACTACATGTCCAATCTGATTACACAAAATGTGGACAAACTTCACGAAGTCGCAGGCCAACAGAAGCTTGTCAAGCTACATGGGTCTTTGGCCACAGTCACATGTCTGACTTGCGGTCACCAAATATCAAGGGAGAAAATACAAGCATCGCTAGAACGAGAAAACCAGTATTTTCTGGAGCATTCGGAACAGATGGTCGATGGTGGGGAGGCAAGATATACAGTACCTATAGACGAAACTTTTTTGATACCTGCATGCGATGCATGTGGCGGAATAATCAAGCCGGACGTGGTCTTTTTCGGAGATTCCGTCCCCGAGGAAGTCAAGCAATCTGCCCGGCACTCAGTACGGGCTTCTAGAGGAGTTCTCTTGCTCGGTACGACAGCTCAGGTCTATTCGTGCTATCGTCATGTGCGTGAAGCAGATCAATTAGGATTACCAATCGCGGCCATCAACGTCGGAAAGACGAGAGCTGACGATCTCCTGCAAATCAAGCTGGAACAACCCGTGGAAGAGATCTTACCGCGATTGGTAGATGCACTGTCGTCTTGACGATATGGTGAAACTCGTACTTTTTATGTCAGGAATAAGCTAGCATTTTTTATGCAATCCCGAGTAGTAAAAAATCTTTTCCCTAGGTGGGTGTCTAAGTCTCATATGAAGAACATTTCTACTTTCGTATGTTTGTTTGTGTTACTCCTAGGATGGACTGTTTTAGCCGAGGAAACGGAAGAGCAAACTAACAAAGACACTGAGGTGCAAGAGGAGTCCACCGAAACCGAAGTGGAGGATGAGGGAGAGGATGTTGCAATGACTCTTGAAGAGATTTTGGCAACGGAAGCTGACGAAGGCAGCTACAAGAAAACTCGGTCATGTATTAACAGCAGACAGATCAGAACTTACGAGGTCTTGAATCGACAAAATCTTGTTCTGGAAATGAAAGGTGGCGATAAATTTCTGATTACGACGCGAACTCCTTGCCAAGGTATGACTCGGAACGCCATCCTAAAAACAGAGCAACGCAGTTCGATAGGATTTTGCAAAGGCGACACCATTCAATGGTCTTTTGAAGAATTTGGTGGAGTTTCGTGGGGTGCTCCATGCTGGGTCTCTGAATTTGAGCCAATCAGCGATTATCAGATCGGGTTGTTGAAAGAAGGTCTCAAGTCAGGTCGGACAAAGTAACCTATGAGGAAATGGACTCAGAGTAATAGCCGAGCTACAATAAAAAGTAGATTTCAATCAATCTTGATCGGGTAGGAACTCGCTAGTCAACTTAATGAATGTCTCAAAGTAACGTAATCAAAGGCTACGACCTCCAAAAGGTCGAGGAACTCACGGGTCTCTCTCGCAGTCAAGTGAGAACACTCGTTAAAAAGGAAATTCTCAAGCCGACACTCGTTGGCAAGAAACACTATTTCTCCTTACTCGACTTGAAATTGTTCAAGGAGATCAAGACATTCTTTGATCAGAACGTATCCAAGAAGCACAAGTATCGCGACCTGCAAGTATTGCGACAAAGTGTTGAGGCTAGTCAGCCTTTGACTAGCATGTCATTTAAGGAAATCGAAAACCGCCTTTATGTGAGAGACAGTAGCTTTCTGTATAGTCCCGCGTTAGGTGAATACCAGCTAGACTTTCATCCACCTCATAGCGCGGTCAAAGCTAATTCGGCAAATCAGGCCGAAGGACGCGTCCTGAATTTCCGAAGGAATGACTCGGAAGAGACATCTCTCGAGGAAGATGAAACTACATGGTACAAATTGGCTTTAGTCAAAGAATCGGAAGGCAAGATGGACGATGCCATTCTCAGTTATAAGAAGGAACTCGAAACCAATCCGTTGAATCACGATGCCAGCATTAACCTAGGCCGGTTATACCAAACAGTCGAGGGTGACTATGCGCTTGCTCGAGCGTGTTATGAGTCTGTGTTGTTGCATGAACCAGAAGATGAAATCGCCAACTATAACTTGGGTACCATCTGGGAAATCTTGGATGACACTACCCGTGCGATGGCTTGCTACGACAAGGCAATTTCACTACCCGATGCTTATTTCAATAAAGGCCGGCTATTTGATCGTTTGGGATCCGCCAAAGAAGCAGAACTTCAATACCACATTTACGATCAGATGCTGATCGAGTTTGGTGATGACTGGGATGAGGATCCAGAGAGTTAGGTCCGAGCTACTTTGGCACTAGCTCGCACGCTCTGTTTTTATAGAAAGTGCTGGTAACCAGAGAAAGGCTCTGTGTACGGGAATCTTTCCCAGCAGAGACGACAGACGACTACAAACTCAAAAGAGAACATGTTAATTCGACCGCAATGCACGCGGTGAGATACAACGGTTGAAGCGTTATTTTTTAGGCGTTAGGGTTTGTAGATTTGGACACACTCAAGATCGTCTGAACTGTCAGACTTATGTTCGTCAATGATCTCCTGAACCACGTAGGCACAGCTCCCACAGGCCATACCAGCCCCTAGCTTCATACCTATCGCATATAGGTCATCGCATCCTTCTTCGATAGCTTCCTGAATTTCTGTATCTGTGACAGCGTTGCAAATGCAAACGAACATAAAGTAATGTAAATGAGAATGATTATCAGTAATTAACTTTAGCACACTTCTTGACGGATGTCAAGTGTTAATTTCTGCAAACTGAGCACAAAGTCTCAAATTGTCGATCGTGGTCAATTTCAGACTGACAACTTTCAGTTGCCAATCGCCTTCTTAGAATTTAGATTTGTGCTTTGCTAGAGAAGGAAATGCTATGCAGCCGCGGAACACTACTGTAGTCGTTTACCTCAATCAAGTTCTCAAAAACGAACTCACGGCGATCAATCAATACTTCCTGCATTCGAGGATGTTCAAGAACTGGGGCCTACACACGCTAGCGTCGCACGAATACGAAGAATCCATTGACGAAATGAAGCATGCGGACCGACTGATTGAACGGATATTGTTCCTTGAAGGTTTACCTAATCTGCAGGAGCTTGGTGCTTTAAAAATCGGTGAGACACCCGAGGAAGTGATCAACTGTGATCTGGTATTGGAGATGGACGCGATGCCGGTACTTCGGGAAGCTATTAGTTACTGTGAAACAGAGCAGGACTACGTTTCTAGAGAATTGTTTGAGTCGATACTTGAGTCAGAAGAAGAACATGTGGATTGGTTAGAGACTCAACTAGACCTAATGAAGAGATTGGGAGTCCAGAATTATCTCTCTGAGAAAATGCACGAGTAATCACCCAGCACAGCTTGTGTGATTGATTTTTCACTTCAGTAAATCATGCCAAGTGCCTATCGACCTATCTGTGACGCGGTCGCTCAGAACGATCTCGGTCTTCTAAGACAAGAAATTGAACGCAACCCAAATGGCGCAACTGGCCATTGGAAACCACTGGTCGATGCGGCGTTTCTTGGTCGACGAGAATGTGTACAGATCTTGCTGGAATTTGGTACTGATCCGAATATTCGGGGTGGTGGACGGACCTCGCACACGGCGTTAACGCGAATCTGTCAGCCACATAAAACGATCTCTCGCAACTCAGATCATGCTGAAATAATCAAGATGCTCCTAGACGCAGGTGCGGATCCTCTGATTGCAGGTGGACACGATGAGCTGTTCCCATTATTTGCGGCATACATGGGAAGTAATCCGGACCTGATAGAAGCTCTAGAGCAACCCACACTCACCGAGTTTATCAAGCGAGAAGAACACCAGGAGCTGTTTGTGTATGCTGTGCAATACGCGCTGCCAGAATTACAAAAGTATCCCGGGTCGACTATATCTAGCTTGCGAGATCAATCTGGTAGAAATGTCATGCATTACGTAGCGCTCTCCAGCCGCTATCAGACTAGGGAGAAAGACGCATCCGTGCAGTGTGCTCGCTTTTTGTGTGAGGAAGTGGGAATGGATCCTGGAGAAGCGCAATTGATTCCAGAAGGCGATGAAGTGTTTATGGCGACACCTCTCTGGTGGACTCTATCTCGCCAACAGAACTACGCCTTAGCCAGGTATTTTTTGGATCTGGGCGTCGATCCTACACCGTGCGTCTTTATGGTCTCATTTTCAGGAGATCAGGAGGCAATTGAACTCCTGGATGCGTACTCTCCAGATTGGAATCATCGATTCGAAGGCAAGACGTCACTGATGGAGCTGGTCATCTATAACCGGACAAGGCTCATTCCCTGGTTAATTGAGCACGGCGCGGACGTATCATTGGGAGACAACAATGGACGGACATTATTACACCACGCCGTACTCAGGGGGATCAAGACGGATTGGATTGAGTTGTTCATTAAACATGGGTGCGATCCCGATAAAACTGACGATGCAGGCCAGACTGCATTGGATCTAGCGTATCAGAAGAATCGAAAGAAAGCGATTGAATTTTTGACTTTAAGATCGTGAAGTAGCGCGTTATTCGCAGAATTGAGATCATCGGCGGTTGATACACTCGAGCTCGCAACTCTGAGCTTGCAAACATGTAGCTGGTAACTTGCAGAAATACATGGACTGAGCTTTCTAGATGTAAATGAGAATGATTATCAATACGAATAATTGTAAGACAAAAAGCTAGTCAAAGCAAGTTTTTTGGGAAATTAAGAGAGGATTCGGTTTTGGTACTGTCGTATATAACTCCCATACAACCCGCTAGAACGGAAGCAGAAGTGCCCACCTGGCAAGGTCACGCCCAACAGCGCAGAGCTGCAGGGAGAACGAGAGCAAAAAGATGAAAAGTGATTATCAGGTCTTTCATACAAAGAGCAAAACTGAAGAACGCAACGGACTGGTAAAAGCCTGGATTGACGGCGTGCAGATTGACGAAAACACGCTGGAACAGGCTCAACGTATCTCACAGCTAGCCTTCATTCATAAGCATGTGGCACTTATGCCGGACGCGCACGTAGGTAAAGGCGCGACGATTGGTACCGTGATCGCCACCAAAGGCGCTATTGTCCCGGCAGCGACAGGTGTGGACATTGGCTGTGGTATGAACGCGGTTCGTCTAAACCTAACTGCTGAGGATATAGATGGCAGTATGCCAGCTAAATTCAGAGACGAGATCGAATCGCGAATTCCAGTTGGATTCAAAGACCGTACCAACGACATTGCAACAGACGTTGAGCGAAAAGTGTGGACTGACGGGAACCTGGCAGAGGATCTACAACCCGTAACTGACGATCTTGGATTGAAAAACAAGCAGACGAAAAAAGGCTTGAACCAGCTTGGAACCTTGGGGGGCGGCAACCATTTCATTGAGTTGTGCTTTGATGAAAACAACGATGTCTGGATCATGCTGCATTCAGGGTCTAGAGGACTAGGCAATATCATTGGCACACAATATATTCAACGAGCAAAAGAGGACATGCGCCGGCATTTCATCAACCTACCGGACGCGGATCTTGCATATCTGGTTGAAGGCTCGGAGCATTACAACGGCTATGTCCGTGCGGTAAGTTGGGCACAACGCTATGCTTCTGCGAACAGGTCAGCGATGCTAACGCATGTGATGGAAGCAGTTCAGTCTGTAATGGGTGAGAGGAGAGTGGAAACGACGGATCATACAGTGTCTTGTCACCACAACTACATTGAGATGGAAAACCACTTTAATCAAGACGTCTGGGTCACGCGCAAGGGCGCTGTACGCGCCCGTCAAGGCGACCGAGGGATCATTCCAGGTTCAATGGGCGCGAAGTCTTATATTGTGAACGGGAAAGGTAATCCTGAATCATTCCACTCATGCTCGCATGGAGCTGGACGGGCTATGAGTCGAACAGAAGCGAAGAGAAGATTCAGCAGGAAGGATTTGGAAGCGGCAACAAGAGGTGTTGATTGTCCCAAAACCAGTGCGGTTGTCGATGAAATTCCTATGGCCTATAAGGACATTGAAGCTGTGATGAACGCACAGAAAGAACTAGTTGACATAGAGCATACTCTTAAGCAGTTTGTCTGTGTAAAGGGGTAAGCGAGGGGTCGATTGACACCATCAAGCGAATGGCGACCTAAATGTGGCAAACCAGCACAAGCACCAGGAGAATCGCCACACTATTGCAAGAGCACACGGAAATACCTGGAAAGGTCCGATCGAAAAGGTCCAACTCCCACCTAAAGAGGACGGAATAGGATGCGATCAGTTGCGACTCAATCAGAGATCGTACTAGTCAACGGTTCTGACTGCAATTAGTTCCGGTTGTTTGGCGACATGACGGTTGGCTGAAAATAGCAGCAAGGCGAATAACCCTCCGCACACGACAAGCACCCAACCTATGTTGATTAGGCTCATCAGGGGGTTGTCCAAGATGGTCAGTAGCTGGAAGCAGAAGACCGCCGCACAATAGGCGATTACCAAGCTCCAAACGGTGCTAAAGACCGCCCAGAATCGCCCAATCTCCTTGTACACAGCGGCGATGGTTGCCACACACGGCATGTATAGGAGAATGAAAACAAGATAAGCAAACGCATTAACACTGCTTCCGAACAATTCTTGCATCGCAGAAATCGTATTGATCTCGACTGAGTGTATATCAGCCGTTCCTTCGAGCGAGTCCGCTTCTTCGATATCCATGCCGAGCGGATCTAGAAACGCGCTCCCTAATCCAGCTAGATTCTCCGGAATTGTTTGAAAAGCACTCGTGAGCTCACCAGTAAGACTGAATTCCTCTTCATTGCCACCAGACTCTGAATACAAAGCATCCAGCGTTCCCACTACGACCTCTTTTGCAAACATGCCAGTGAAGATACCTACCGTCGCGGGCCAGTTGTCTTCTGTGATTCCCATGGGTGAGAAGATCGGTGTAATAGTCTTTCCAATCTCCGACAATACTGAATTTTCCGAATCTTGATTGCCGTAAGACCCATCTTTTCCAATGCTATTAACAAAGTTAAGGACGACAACTACCAGGACGATTGCTTTGCCCGCTCTTAAAAGGAATCCGCTCAGTCGAAACCAAGTCTGAGTCAAAACACCACGAATCGTCGGCAAGTGGTAAGCGGGAAGCTCCAATGTAAACGAAGGTTCAGAATTTGGCATCAATCTGCGTCTGACGATCCATGCAGACATGATTGCGACGGCTATACCCATAAGGTAGAGGCCGAAGATTATGTTCTGTCCGCCTGAAGGGAAAAACGCAGCTGCAAATAAAGCAAATACAGTGAGTCGAGCTCCGCAGGACATGTATGGAGCCATGATCGTGGTGAGTATGCGATCTGGAGTGTTATCCAAATTTCGCGTGCCCATAACCGAAGGTACGTTGCAGCCAAAACCGATGATCAGCGGAACGAAAGACTTTCCTGGCAATCCGATTTTCTGCATGAGGCGGTCAAGGATAAACGCGACTCGACCCATATAGCCACAGTCTTCTAATGCAGACAAAAATAGAAACAGAAAAGCAATGACCGGGATGAAGGTGCACACAAGCTGTATGCCTCCGCCAACACCGTCGCAGACTAAGGCGATTAGCCATCCTGGAAGCCCTGCCATTTCCAGCAAACTTCGAGGTCCATCGACGAATAACGCCTGACCTGAAATATCGAAAAAGTCGATAAAAGCAGAACCGACATTGATGGTGAACAAGAACATCAAGTAGATCACCAACAGAAAGATCGGAAAGGCAAGGTAACGATTTAGGACTATGTTGTCGATCCGAGCTGTAAGACTCTGTTTAGAGACTTGATCTTGCTCTACGGATAAATTGACGATACTGTCGACGGTATCAAACCGATCCTTGGCACTCTGGTGTTTATCAAAGACGCTCACGTCGACTTCGGGAACGCCTTTAGCTTCAGGAGCGGGTTCGTCCCGTAGTTTTCCGATGTTCTGTACCAGTTCGTCGATTCCTCGTTTCTTCGATGCAACCATGGGTATCACGGGGCATTTCAGCGTAGAGGAGAGCTTTTGGTAGTCGATCTGAACCTGATTCCTTTCAGCAACATCAACCATGTTGATACAAACTACCAGCGGTACTTGGAGTTCGCGTAACTCAGTCGTCAGGAACAGACTTCGAGCTAAAGAATTGGCATCGACGACGTTGACGATGATGTCTGGAGTTGCTTCTTCAAGATAATCACCGACGATTTTCTCATCAAGCGGTTGTGAGTCGCTTTTTTGGAGGTTGTAAAGACCAGGTAGATCGATTACTTCATAGGTTTGGTCTTCAGAGGTCAGTGTTCCTGTTTTCTTTTCGACAGTAACACCAGGCCAGTTTCCGATTCGTTGACGAGAACCGGTTA
>MKWU01000353.1_pt1 | contig 87831 bp, 76 predicted proteins | sample 809101 | NCBI WGS metagenome assembly MKWU01 (sample SAMN05860141, study PRJNA318959) | sponge metagenome | host: Aplysina aerophoba | place: Slovenia: Piran, Adriatic Sea, Gulf of Piran | collected 2013-05-07
CGTCCGCCCGGGCCCGTTCCGTCTCCGACCGCGCCTGTGCCTGTTCGTACAACGACCGCCAATCGCGCGGCTCCGATGCCGGGGGCAGCCAGAACTCGCCGCCCGCCTCCGGCAGCGACAAACTCGCCCCAATGTCCTCGTCGCGCATCGCCATGTGCGCGACCATAGCAAAATGTCGGAGGCGTTACCAGTGTCTTGTAGAGGGTACTCATAATGATGTCAGCATTTTCCATCACCGCGTGACCGAACGCTTTCAATTGATGATCCTGAAGCAGCCGACTTTATTGCGCGCGAACTGGCGGCAACAGATCGCCGCCTTGAGGGTACTGGGGGTGCTTCTATATTTGCCCATACTGCGACGCGCCACTGGACTCGACAACAAGAGAAAACGGGCATCGGGATGTCGGAAATCTCTCGGGATCGTCTTCGGTCCTTATGGGAAAGCAAGCAAAACGAAAGATACTTGAGAAATCGGGCCCTTCGACTTTGGTGTTCTACTATTGGAAGAGGGGACATTCCTAGGCTTCGTGCTGTTTCTGCGGATTGTGACCTTGGAGAAACGGCACTGTTTCAACGGCTTCGGCGTGGTGACCGCGAAGCTGTAGCAGAGCTAACCGAGAAGCTTCCGGAAAGCGATACCGGCTATTGGTGGCAGGCGGGGCGGCATATTTGGTCTGATGATCTAACCGTGAGTCTTGAGCATGCTCTGGAGCGTCGGCGTCCTAGTGCAGAAAAAACTTGGGATATCGAAGAGGCTGAGTCTAGTGACTGGATATTGTCTGAACTACTGATGGAGCTTCCCACCTCTACGGTGGAACCACTATTTTCTGCAAACTGGGACCATTTGAAGTACTCACCCTACTACGTCAAGGCGGCGCTCTACACCTGTATTCCGTCACTAATAGAAATGGCCAGGAAAGCGATTGCGGAGTCAAAGAAACCTAGACGCATGTTGGCACACTTGCCTTCTGCCTACGGTGTCAAGTACAAGGGACGCACTGGAATCACAAGAATTGCACAACTTGAGGTGCTTGTGCCTTACTTGAATTACCTAGCAAAGCTCGACATCCTTTCCCTTTGGGACGTATGTAATTCGCATGGCTGGTACCGTTTTCGGCAACAGCATTTAGATTCACTTATCGAGTCTGACAATCCAAGAAGATTTACGGACGACAATCGAGCCATGGCGGACCTGAGTAATCAATTGAACCAAGGAAGTACGTTTTGGGCTCGCCATTGGACTGAGCGATTTCTTGAGACCGGTGTTTCAGTTGGTCGTATGATGGATGTCGTACGGATTTGGTTAAGCCGCCAAACAAAGATTAAGGCCCTGGAGATGGCGGCAGATATCGTTGTGCACGCTGGTCGACGCAAACATTTGAGTATATTGCGGGGGCATCATTTTACGGACGAGCGCAAAGCTACAGCTGTCACTGGCAACGCAGAATTTGCGGTTAAGCGACGATCCTTGAATTGACCTTGGTCGGTTAAGCTGCCAAAAGAGATCTACATGCGCTGTACCCAAAATAGGAAGAAGCGATGACAAGAGTGGTGTGCTGGAACATCAATGCGCAGTTGAAGCCCTGGCAAGAATTGTTCCGCATGAATGCGGATGTCGCCCTGCTACAAGAGGTAAAGGCGATTCCGAGAGAGCTACCGGAAGATGTCGCTATTCCTCCAAACTCGTCAGGCGAGCCATGGGAGGCCGATCTCTATGACCGCTGGCCATTGGTTGTCAAGCTGTCGAACCGGGTGGAGGTCGAGTGGTTCCGTCGGGTGCTGCCGATCAGTGAAACGGGAGCGAACGAGATGGCTGTAAGCGGTATTGGAACAATCGCAGCAGCCCGAGTGTTGCCGGAAGAGGGAGAAGCCCTTGTCGCGATTTCCATGTATGCACGATGGATCAGGCCACATGTTTCCACTCGATCGAGTTGGAAAGTAGGTTACGCGGACGGTTCGGCGCACCGGATCATCTCGGACCTGTCCGCCTTTATCGGCCACACGGATCTCACCCGTCACCGGATTCTTGCAGCCGGCGACCTGAACACAATGTTTGGTGTCACGGAGGAGAACCCATTGGCTGATCCCCTAAGGGATCAAACGATCTTTGATCGGATGATTGCACTCGGCCTGGAGTTCATGGGCCCGGAATATCCGAATGGGAGGCAAGCAGAAACGCCCATAAAGGGTATGCCGAAGGACTCCGGAAGCGTTCCCACGTATCGCAAGGTCGGGGAGTCGCCCAAGACCGCTAATACACAACTGGATTACGTGTTTGCTTCGCGGGGATTCCACAAGACGATTCGAACCCGGGCCTTGAACGGCGTGGATGAATGGGGCTCAAGCGATCATTGCCGACTGTTGATCGAGGTGGACTGAGGACTTGGATTGTGGAGTTTCCAATGGAGAACAATTATGGTGTTTTCGCCTCCGTATCTGCTCGGGAGCGATTCGCCATGACGGAGCTAACGAACTCAGCGGTGCTGATGGAATCGGAGCGTCGTTTTAGCGGCACTCACGGCACATGAGCGCGAGGGTGGGAATATTGGCTTATGGGTCGCTCTTGAGCCATCCGGGTAAAGAAATCGAGAACACTCGGGTCCATACCATAAGAAACATCAAAACGCCGTTTCGCGTGGAATTCGCGCGCAAGAGCCAAGGCCGCGGCGGCGCGCCGACTCTTGTGCCGGTCAAAGACGGTGGCGCAGCAGTGACAGGCTCTATCTATGTGCTCAATGTCCCGCCGGATGAAGGCGCCAATATCCTGTACCGCCGGGAGATCAATAAGGTAGGCAGCAAAAAGCGCTACGATGCTGGCGCGTCCACGAAGCCGAATTCCGTGAAGGTTTGCTGCCGGCGTGAGCTGGGTGGTGTGCATGTCGTTCTCTACGCGGAACTTGCAGCCAACATTCATCCTCTCACAGCCGAGTCTCTTGCACGTTTGGCTATCAGGAGTGTTGCAACGGCGGGCAAGGGCCGAGATGGAATCAGCTATTTGATGGACGCCAGGCGAAACGGAATCGAGACACCGCTTTCTGACTGTTACAAAGCGGAAATACTCCGGCAATCCAAGTGCGCCAGTCTTAAGGAGGCACTTCGGGTTCAATTGGATGCGGCGAATCATTGAGGTGATGACGCCTCGGACCCAGCCTACACCGTCAACGTGCCGAGGGTCGGATACCGCAAGAGCCAGCGGGACAAAACGAACAAGAGGGTATCCTTTCAATCGTGCGCGTTCTCGATCGAACGTGGACTCGGAGGGGATAGCAGTTGAAAACCGAAACTGCGTGGGTTAAACCCCCGCCACAGGTGGGAGGTCTTGATCACCTTGCCGTGCAGGCACCTTGCATTAATGTTTACGGCAGACTACTTCCCGGTATTACGAATGTCACGGACCGGGCCAGGTATTACTCGTTCTATCCATGGTTGATCTGGGCCTTTGATCAACGTGGATGGACAAAATATGACGATGAGTTCGTGGAGCGTTTCCGCCGGGCCGATTGCTTGTTCTCCATGATCTCTCTGCGCCACGCGTTGGTTTCAGAAGACCACTATGACGACCATGCCCGTGCAATGATTGGAAGTAACACTCTTGGTCCAGTCGTGCGTGAACTCAAAAGCAGTGCGTCCGTGGCAATCTCTGACTACTCAAAGCGGACGGGAGCAAAGGCTCGGTATTTCGCAAACAAGCTAGGCGGGCTTGGTCAGTATTACCTGGGCGTGTTGCGAGAACTTGCCATTCTCGACGGAGATGCCAGGAGCGGTCTCAAGTACACACACCAGTTGGGCCAGCTTATAGCAGAGCGCCTAGATAACGGAATTGAAAGAAGAGTGTTCATGGATATGGTAGAAGCAGACGTGGTTTCGACGCGTGAACTGGATTTCCTGAAGGCTTTGTGCCCTTGCCACCTCCAGGAGAATCGCGGAGAGGCAGATATCCTGAGAGATCTGTTCTTCGCTAAAGATGTTTTCTATGACAGTGAAGCGATGCCGCGCCGCCGTTCCCTGCAGTCGATAATTCAACTCAGCGATCTCTTGGCGGCCGAAGGCTCCAAGTTGACACAAGACACCTTCAGAGCATGTGTCTATTCAGGAGCACTTCCGTCCGGAACACTTTGGGAAGCGCCCAAATCCTTGATAACGAATCGACAGCGCTGGGCTAGTTACGCACGGAATGAGCTGTTGTCTGTGGCAGTTCAGGGTCTGTTTTTTGCCCTCCTGGATGCCTATGAGGAATCCGGTCTGCGGATGCATTCGAGTGCTGAAATAGTTCGCTGGTTTCTGACACAACCGGAGACTCTGAGCACCGTTAAAGAACTCGGCGGCAACAAGAGCTACCGGCAATTGATCAAAGATAGCGAGTCCTGGTTGCCGGCAATAGCCCATTGGACTGCGTCAGATCATGAGGTCGAACTTACGGAACGAATCGTAGAGCTGAGCAGTGGGCTTAGATCGAGTGAGTGTCGACAGAAGATCATGCTTCTTGGCATGCGTGCGCTGATCGCTTTGGGTGCAAGGCGCAAGGTCGGACATTCGGGATATGCCGACTTGGTGTTCGAGAAGGGATACTTTGGGTACTACCCTATTAATCTTCTTAGTTTCGAGTCCCACGCAACGCAGACATGGGTAACGCTAGCCGGTACGGAATTGCTCGGCTGGATTCTGCTTAACTGGGGGATCGAAGTTCATTTGCGTGTTGCGTTGCGCAAGCTTCGCGGCCAATCCCAATCCACATTTCGTCTTCGTCCAACTGATCGGGGCTTCGAAGTAGTAGGCGTTCCGCAGGTCACCCATACGAGCCCACGATTTGATCAGGCCGTACGAATCCTAAAGGATATTGGCGCGTTGGCCAGGTCCCCGTCGGAAGGGTGGGTCAGCAGTGAATTGGGGCGAGAAATCATTGAGCAAGGCGATGCTCCATAGGCTGTCGCTGATTGACGAGCTTCGAAAAGGTGGCTACGAAGCCTCGTTGATCACCACCTTTAACGCGTATTTTCCATTCTATGAAGAGGTTGTGCTGCGGCGTTTGGTGAACGCCGGAGTTAGACACAACGTGCTCATGATGGATGCCCAGCAATACACGATCTCTATCTCGAACCATCCTCCTCGCTTGGCGGGTCACCGATACACGCTGCTGCCGGTAGCCGTCTTGGGTGCTTTTCATCCCAAGTTGATTCTTCTCGTCGGAAAGAACAAGGCACTATTGGCAATTGGAAGTCACAACATGACCCTTGCTGGTTTTGGCTTCAACCGGGAACTCACCAATGTAGTTCGCATTGATGGGACTAATGACTCGGAAGGGCTGGCCGTGGCGACGCAGGTGTGGGATGCAGTAGAGGGCTGGAGCGAGCTCGCGTCAAGGCATCTACCGAATCATTTGGTGAAAATGACTCAGGGTATTCGTGATTTCGCACCGACTGGTTTTGGATTGAAGGGGGAGCGCTCCGGCGAGGTGCGCGCGCTGGCAGGAGGACCGGATCGGGAGCCTCTCTGGAGTCAGCTGCGGCGATCAGTCCGAGGACGTGTCACGCAGGTTGCGATTACAGGGGCCTTTTTCGACAACGAACTTCGTTTTCTCCGGCGCGTCCACGACGATCTTCAGCCGGCGAGGATGGTCATCGGGATCGATCCGGAGACTGTGCATATCCGGCGAGCCGCGAACGACATGCATGGTATTGAGTTTGTGAAAGCGGACCAGCTAGGCACTGATATGGAAAACGGCGGGAAGGATGCAGGCTATTTGCACGCGAAGGGCATATACATTCAGTCGGACCAGGGAGAGCATGTTTTTGCATCGGGAAGCGCTAATCCAAGCGCACCTGCGTGGCTGGCAAATCCGGCATCCGGCAATGTTGAGCTGTTGCTTATACGACTCGGCAAGGATGCGGAGATCGCTGCCAAACAAACGGGCTTCGCATTCATTTTCGACATGGCTCCGTTGGAATCAAGCGACTGGGAGGCGATTGACGTAAATCAATCGGCAGACGAAGCAGAGCGAGCTTCAAAAACGGCAACGGGCGTTGGTGTAGTGGAAGAAGATCGCGTGGTCTTCAGTAAATCCCTGATCGACCGGTCCTTGAAGCCAGCGTTTCTGCTTCTCGACGCGGATAGGCGAGAAATCTGTCGGCTTGGGGATCTTAGAACGAAAGATGGGAATTACATTCTGAAGATTCCATCGGGTGACCTAACCTCTGCGGTATGGCTACGGGGCGACGTCAACGGCGTAACCAAGCTGGAGCTTCTACTGCATCACGCACGCGTAGTAGAAGAACGGGCGCGCACAGGTGTTCAGAAACGCTTTCGAGACGCCCTTCTCAGCCTTCACACTGACACTCCTAACATTGGCCTTCTGGTCGAGTGCATCGACAAGATGGTTTTTTCGGGTGAACTCACTTCAGAAGGAACTATTTCCAGGCGGCCTCCCGGGGAAACAACGCCAGATGGAGACGCGGCGGACGAAGGATCGTTGTCAATAGACGTCTCAGAGGTCAGGTCTCGAAGAGCTAACCGAAGGTTGAAGCATTCAAGTGATTTCGCCTATCTATTGGGCGCTTTGATCTATCATTTGCGTGTCCAAGATGATCGACCTGCCGAGGAGCTTGATCGCTTCGGTCGTAATGAGGAAGAGCAGATAGGTGCGGACGACGACGAGAATTCTGAAGCGACTCGGGCGTTGGTTGAACAGCAGGCCGAACTGTTGCAAGTGTGCCATTCGAAGATCCGAACGATTGTTAATCGGATGAACGCGCAGCTCCGTGCCTATATGGACGGCAGACAGCCGCTTGAGCAAGTATTGGTTCGTTTGCTTGGTGTTCTTGCCGTATTGCGTGAGCTACGAGCATGTGACGGCCGCGTACCGTGGGTCGAGAAAGGCAAGACGACAGTGCCTCGAGAGCAAGTTGCGAAACTGTTTGAAGAGGTGATGCATACGCTTTTTGAGGGAAAGCAGTCCTTGTTGCGCCTTGAGAATCTAGATGCTTTTGCAAACAGCGATGACGTAGGGCGATTAAAGGGCCTTATTGTCTGGCTCGCGTGGGAGTATGGGCTGACCGTGAATCTCAAGAAACCGTTTGGGGAGACTAGGGAGCAACTCGAAGCACGACTAATAGGGAACGCGATGATGCTTGCGCTTGCGCAGGGGGCTTGGTCGGACGAGGTTGCTATTGACGAGGCTCGGCAAAGCATAGGAGCTCAATCGTCCAGTGAGTTCGACTGGCTCGAAGAGTTGGCCAGACTGGCTACCGAGTGCGGCACACTGAAGGATGGCCTCGTTGACTTGCAGCCAGGAGATACCGCCCAACCAGGCGATATCGCAGTTCACAAGAACAGTGAGAAATGGGATCTTCGCGTAGTGGTTAGTAGAGACCACCAAAATGTCTCGCTGATTTGTCTAGACAGGAACAAAGACAAGATTAGTTACAGACATGAACACCTACGTGTTGCACGGTTGGCTGGGTTTGGAAATACGAGCTAGTTTAGGCAATTATCGTCAAATCTATGCTACAGAGGAGTGTATTGTCAGCAGCTTGCGGCGCATTAACAATAGATTGATGCGGTTTGACTGCTGGGTTGATTGATGCGCGTCCGGCTTATGAGAACACTGGGAGTTGAATACAGATGCAGTGGGTAAAGGATGGCCCAAATATTCCTGAGCGGTTGCTTCAGGCTCATGAAGACGGGCGGGTCGTGTTCTTTTGTGGCGCGGGCATTTCGAACCTGGCGGGCCTTCCGCGCTTCAAGAAACTCGTGAACAAGCTATACAAGAGGCTGCACGAGCCAAGAAGTGAAGCTGAGCGAGATGCAATAACGGCCGGGAATCTCGATACAGCGATTGGGATGCTGGAGGCAAGAATTGTTGGCGAACGTGAAAGAGTCCGATGTGAAATAGCCAAGCTCCTTACTCCCGATTTGACCAGACCCAAGGCAACGGCTACGCACGAGGCCCTGCTGGAACTTGGTAAGAACAGAGACGGTCAGACGAGACTCGTCACCACGAACTGTGATCGACTGTTCGAGCAGGTCATAGGTGATGGCGAATTGCCCGTTGAGACTTCTTGGGCGCCATCGCTCCCCGTTCCCAAGAATCGATGGCGGGGACTAGTGTATTTGCACGGTCTTCTCCCGGCTGATATTCCTTCCCATGAACTGGAGCATTTGGTCCTTTCGAGTGGTGACTTTGGCCGGGCTTATCTCACAGAAGGCTGGGCTGCCCGTTTCGTAACCGAACTGTTCCGCAACTATACGATTTGCTTTGTCGGCTACAGCTTGGGCGATCCCGTGTTGCGTTACATGATGGATGCGCTGGCTGCGGATCGTGCGCTGGGAGATTCCGAGCACGAAGTATTCGCTCTTGGTGGGTTTCGCAAGAACAAAGAGGAACAATTGGATGCGTACTGGAGAGCCAGAGACGTAACGCCCATTCCCTATCCTCGCTGCAAGCAGCACTCGAAATTGCATGAGACTTTGCACAAGTGGGCGGAGACTTACAAAGCCGGTGTGACAGGGAAGGAGCGAATAATCGTCGAATACGCCCATTTGCGACCGCACGAGAGTACGAAGCAGGACGATTTTGTTGGTCGTCTGATTTGGGCTCTGAGTGATCGCTCTGGGCTACCTGCCAAGAAATTTGCTCTATTGGATCCTGTTCCCTCCCTGGAATGGCTGAGGCCACTCTTCAAGATGCGTTTTCGTCATTCCGATCTGGAGAGATTCGGCGTGATCCCCAGTAACAAGAAGGATGAGGAACTATCGTTCAGTGTAATACGCCGCCCGTCACCTTACACCCATTCGCCATGGATGGACTTGATGCCTTTCGGACGGTCCGCAGGCACGTGGGATGAAGTAATGGGGAATCTCGCCCATTGGCTCACCCGCCACCTGGATGACCCGTTTCTCGTACGATGGATTGTTGAACATGGTCAACGGCTACACGATAGGTTTGCCGACGAGATTCAGCGCCGTTTGACAGAATTGGGTGAGCTTGAGCGGGAGGGAAAAAAGGAAGAACTCGAACGCATTCGCTCGAACGCGCCCAGCGCCGTGCCACGACCACTAATGCGGCGTATTTGGAGTCTGATGGCAAGCGGTCGATTGAAGCAGCGGGATGGTCCTGATCTGAGGAATTGGTGGGAACGATGTAAGTGCGATGGCCTCACAGGCACGCTGCGTATCGAGTTGCGACACCTCTTGTCGCCGACGGTATCGTTTTCTCGGTCCATTCCGTTCCGTGAATCAGAGCAAGGCCAGGATTCCAATATGGGCACGGTCGAAGTTAAGGACGTTCTGAGCTGGGAGATTAGTCTCATTTCGGACCATGTTCACCGTCGGCTCTCGCAAATTAGTCGCGAGAAGCGTTGGCAAGTTCTTCTGCCCGAATTGCTCCCCTTTTTCATGTCCCACTTACGCGATACGCTGGACCTAATGAAGGACCTTGGGGATGCCAACGAGAAGTATGACTATTCACATTTGTACCAGCGTTCCATTGAAGAACATGATCAAAACAGCAGAATACACGATTGGACCGCGCTGATTGAACTCACGCGCGATGCATGGCTAAAGGTAGCGGAGACCGCGCCGCGCGAAGCGAGACTCTTCGCGGCGGATTGGTGCAACCAACCCTATCCAGTTTTCAAGAGATTGTGCTTATTTGCTGCGACGCGAGCTGATGTTGTCCCGCAGCAGCAAGCATTGGAGTGGTTGCTTGCGGACAACGCTTGGTGGCTTTGGTCGAATTGCACTAGACGCGAGGCCATCCGTCTCTTGGTTGCGCTAGCGCCGCGGCTGGAATCTCAAAATCGAGACGTTGTGGAAACAGCAATAATCTCGGGACCTCTTCGTGAAATGCGCCGGGAAGACCAAGAACAGGAGAAGTTTGAGCGTGAAGTATGGATACGCTTGTCCAAGCTGGAAGCAGCCGGGCCGGAGCTAGGGGAGCCTGCACAAGTCAGATTGGAGTACATTCGCTCACGCCATCCCAACTGGCAAATGCAGGAAGGCGATAGGGATGAATTTCGTGTGTGGACCGGAACTTGGTCAAGTGAAGACAATGAACGCCACCCGTCTATTCGACTCCCGCGTGAACTTAAACAATTGGTCAGCTGGCTAAGGAGTAACCCTTAGGTGAACTACCGGCAGCGGGATGATTGGATCGACCTGTGTAGGGAAGATCTTGACCTGGCTGCCCGTGCGCTGTGCGAACTTGCTAGGGAGGAACGATGGTCGTCAGCTCGCTGGAACTCTGCACTCCAGGTATGGTCGGAAGACAAATACCTTGGAAAATCCTGGAGGAGGCTCTCTTCATTCTTGGTGCGGGCGCCAGAGGAGTTCCTGCGAGAGATTAGTCAGAACGCTGCTCGTTGGGTTCGCGGAGCTGCAGGTGTTGTGGGAGGCGGCGATGCGGTCTTCTTGGATCTGTGCGAACGACTCCTGCGGTTGGATTACCCTCCCGCTAAACCGACCGGCGACCCATTGACCCAGGCCATCAATCATCCGATTGGAGATGCAACTGAGGCGCTCTTGCAATGGTGGTTCCGAACGGGGCTTGAGGACGGCCAAGGCCTGCTTCCCAAACTTCAGCCGGTTTTTTCTGAACTGTGCAACATCGAGTATGCACAGTATCGCCATGCGCGAGTTTGGTTGGCTGCACGCGCGATTACTCTGTTCCGGGTAGATTCAGAATGGACCAAAGAGAATCTGGTTCCCCTGTTCGATTGGGAAAGTCATCCGAACGAGGCTGGTGGCATTTGGTCAGGCTTTCTTCAGTCCGCACGGTTTTTTCTTCCATTCATCGACCTGATAAAGGATCCGTTCTTTGGCACTGTCGACCACTATGAAGAACTTGGAGAGCGAGGATCAATCTATGCGGGCCTGCTTGTGTTTGCTGCGCTTGATGAGTCCGGTACCTTTCGTCGGAAAGATCTTAGGGACGCGACCAAAAAACTTCCAGACGACGGACTGCAACATACAGCGCGGCTGCTCGCGCAATTGGTCGATGGTAAGGATGATCAGGGGAAATATTGGGAAGCGCGGGTCAAACCGTATCTGCAATCCATTTGGCCCCAGTTAGATATTCCTCGTGCAGAACTAGTGCATATGAACCTTGCTGAATTATGCATTGTTGCGGGAGAACTATTCCCCGATGCGATGAAGACTCTAAAGTACTGGCTCAAGCCGCTCGGTCAACACGCTGGATATGTTGTAAATCTCCTGCACGACGCCGGACATTGCAAGAAATGGCCAAAGCACTCACTCGAATTATTGCATCGAGTAGTTGATACGAACTACCAGTGGGCACCGACCGCACTGGGAGATTGTTTGACAGAAATCACTGATGCAGAGGAAGCATTGCATAATGATCCACGTTTTTTGCCACTAGTTGAATTCCAGCGAGGCAAGAGAGGGTCCTAGGCTTTCATTTGTTTGGACTTGATCTTCCTCCCAGAATTGGTCGCCCGCTGAAAAGACCAAGTGCGTGGTCAAGTAACCGGGCGCACTCTAAGGAGTGCCCGACCGCGCTAACGAGTGAACGTGCGTAGATTGGATTGATTTCGTGTCCGGTTTGATTACGAGCGCCAAATCGGGCGTTCCACGGAGTTAACTTAACTCTTTTATTTCCATATGTTATAGACTTCTCGTCCCCGTAACGGCATCCAAACCGGCCTCGGGAGCACGACCTTGCCCGCACAGTTGCGAACTGACATCCCAGCCCGCCGTCCGTAGCGCCCAGCCGGAGTCTCGAAAGTCCTCGGCCCCAAGCTCGGGCCGAAGGATAGGCGGCGATGTCGTATTTTCCCGTGCCAGCGCCGCCGGCGAACATGGTTGCGGCACTCGTCGCCCTTGCAGAAGGCATCGCGATACTCGCGTAGGGAAGCGGCTGCCGACTAGGTAGAAGCTGGCCAGCTTGTCGTCCTCGATAACCCCCTGTCGCTCTTATGGGGGAAATACAAAAGGAGGCAAGGCCCGTGCTGCCAAGCTGTCGGCGAAACGCCGGCGGGAAATTGGCCGCCATGCCGCCGAGGCGCACTGGAGCGCGACGGCACAGCAACAACAATACTCACGCACCATCGGAGTAGTGTGCTAAATTACTCCTTGAAGTCATTGTGCGGGAGCCCTAGTCGGGCTGCCTGCCGAATACCATAGCCGTTACATGGCTCGCGGGTAGCTCCCCGGCCTGGCGAATAGGCAGGGCACTCCTGCAATTCCTTGCACGATGACTTCAAGGCCCGGCACCTATACCGGGATTGTGCAGCCTTACGCAGGACACAATGTTGAAGTCATCCACCTTGGGTGTGGCCAGCGCCTGTTTGCTTTTGTCCGGCTGCGGTGGCGGCGAAGGAAGCGGCCCGCCTGCGCCATCCCTTAGCATATCTCCAAGCAGCCTGTCTCTTACGGCCACGTTGGGCGGGGACGCGGTTCAGACGACGTTCAGCGTCCGCGCTACGGGCGGCACGCTTAGCTACTCGGTGAGTTCAGATACCGACCTGCTTTCTGTTTCGCCGACAAGCGGCACTGCTGCCGCCGCTGGTTCGGAAATCTCCGTAGAACTCCACTGTTCAGTCCCGGAAAGCCGCTCCGCCACGATTACGGTGACCGTTGGGAGCGACACCCGGACGGTGAGCGTGGATATCGAGTGCGAGCGCCCACCTGTAACCGTGGACATCGAGCGTGTGCCGGTCTTGGCGAAAGGCAACCCACGGGAAGTGGCCGAAGCTAGCTTCCGCTGGCGAGCCACGTCGAGTTGGGATGGGCAGGGAGCCGTGCCCTACTCGATCCGTAGCGATCGGAGCGATGTGACGGTGACCCCGCGTTCCGGCAATGTCCAGATGAATGAATCGACGGAGATGGAGTTGCAGGCTTCGTGTTCCGATCAGGAGCGCTTCGAGGCAGGCTTGACGTTGGAGGTGGACGGCGTCTCAACCGAGCTGGCCTGGAATGTGCGGTGCCAGGCGGGAGACGCCCGCATAGCTCGCCTGCAATTGTTCCAGGGCGTAATGACCTGGGAGTCGAACGTGCGCACCGGAAGCGTGCAACATGTCGATGCCGTTGCTGGTCGACACACAACGGTCGCTGTCGCCATTACGCACGAGACATCCGCCGTTCCTGATCTGCGAGCGCAGGCCGCGGACGCGGAAGGAGAAGTTCTGCAGGAATCGCTGGAAAGCGTCCGTGAAGAAACAGTCAAGACAGGCAGCCAGGAATGGACGACGGAGCGTGTCTACGATGCCAGCGACTATTACCTGCCGTCTCACCGCGTCACGTTCTTCGTGGACGAGGACAACCGCCTGGACGAAACGCGGGAAGACAATAATCAGCGAGGGGTGCGCTTCGGCGGCGGCTGGCGGTTGCCCACATTCAAGATCGTGTTCTTGCCGATTCGCACGGACGCTGGGTCGCCGCCCGCCATCAGGACGGACGATTACATGGAAAGCGTGATTGACCTGCTGCCGATTGGCAGATATGAAGCGCGGGTCGGCAGCACTCTCTCCTTCCTCAATCGGACGGCGAACACGGAAACAGTGCTCAATTTCCTGAGACGGGAGTGGAACCGCAATGCGCGGGCCGACGAGTACTACTACGGGGTCTTTGTCGAATCCGTTGGTGACGAGTCATGCGGCCGCGCAGTCAGGCCCGGCAAAGTGGCGGTGCAAGCACCACTGGAGGATTGCAGCGATGGGACGCCCGCGCACGAGATCGGACACAACCTGTCGCTGATGCACGCTCCTTGGGATTGCTGGGATGAATACGACATTGACAACACCGATCCCAACTATCCCTATGACGAAGGTGGGATCGGCCCGCGGCGAGGTTGGCTGGCGAGCGCCGAAGAGTTTGTGGGAGACGACTCGGAAGAAACACACTTCGATGTGATGGCCTACTGTTCGCCCCGTTTCATTTCCGATTACCACTACGAGAAGGCGTTGGAACACCGTGTCGGGAGACCCCTTGGCAGTGCGTCACCGGGCCTTGCGCAAGCGAAGGAACCGCGGGGGCCGAGTTTGGCGCTTGGGGGTGGCGTGGACGAGTGGGGAATGTGGACCCTCGATTACGTGGACCGCAGCTCCATGCCCGCGCGCAAGCCGCCCGTTGAAGGTGAGTATTTCTTCACGCTGCAGACCGCTTCAAGCCGCGAGGTATACCGCGAACGCTTGCGGCTGGCGGCTATCACGCATAGTGAGAAGGGCTCCTGGGCAGTTCGTGTGCCTGTTCCTTCCGAGCCGGTTGCCAAGGTGGTCATCCTCGATGCGCAAGAAACCCCGGTGTTGGTCGAGAAGCTACGCTAGGCGATGGCACTCTGGGGAAGGCTGTTGGCCGCAGCCATGACACTTACGGCCTGCGCGGGAGCTATTCTGGTGTTGAACAGGCTCGCCGACTCATTCGGCGGAGAAACACAACCACCGCGCGCGGCAACGCAACTCGAACTCACCCGGCCTGCCACCGGTCTAGAGCGCCTTCAGAGACGGGCGCGCATGGGCGATGCGGGTGCTCAATATCGTTTGGGTGTAGCCTACCGGGACGGCCACGGAACGCCCATAGACTACGAATCCGCCGCCTTCTACTTCCGCCAGGCCGCCGAACAAGGCGACGCCGAGGCGCAATTCAGCCTCGCGATGCGCTACTTCAATGGCGAGGGAGTCAGTAAGAACATGGCGCTTGCTCACAAGTGGTTCTTGCTAGCTGCTGAACAGGGACATGACCGCGCCGCCGCGGGCGTCGAGCAAACGCTTGCAAAGATGGACACCACAGACTAGGACAATATGTCGCTCTTGGCCTTCACACAAGGAAACAACCATGAGTCCGCCTGGAAGGTCTCGTACTCGTTCAGATACACCTCTTCGCATTTCACCGTTTTGATGAAGCTCTCGCATTGAGCGTTGTCGTAGGGATTTCGGCTGCGTTCGTCGTGACCAACTACAGCTACTTCCGCGACCTGAGAAAAAGCTACGCATTTACGAAGAATTATGGGATGGCCGCAAGCTGATCGAACTCGCACAATGCAGCTGTGGACCTGACCATTTTTGCAAACAGGATACGCCCACTCCTGGACGAACTAGAGGGCGAGCCGCCCGAACGCTTGGCATCGCTGATTACGGCTGCCGTGATTGCGAGTCCTCTGTCTTCAGATGATTTGGTTGCAGCTTTCCACGTTGCCAGTAAAGTACTTACGGAATACGCGGGCGAAAAGTGGGAGTTAACGGCTCCCGGCGGTTCTCCGACGATCAATTAGGGGGATTCCATGAAGAAAATACTGACTGCTTTGGCCATGCTGGTCATTTTTCCTGCGGCGCTCGCCGATGATAAGTTCGGGGATTACAACATTTTTCAACTATGCACTTCAGCGGAGAAAATCAGGCTGGTTGTTCATAATCCCCGCCCAGCTGCCATCGAAATAGGCTTAACGCATGAACGAATCAAGAATGTTTCCGAGAGTCGATTGCGTGCTGCGCGGATTTACGATCCGGAAGGAGCCGAGTTTCTGCAAATCGCTACTAATGCAATCAAGCCCACGTTTATTTCTGGGGAACAGATCGGCGACGGCCAAACAATTGCAGTGTCCTACGATTTGGGATTCAACAAAATGATTCTCGATTTGGATGTCAATGAGTTCGGCTACGCGCAAACCTGGAGCCGAGGATCGATACTGATGGCAGATGCGAACTCTACCGTCCAAGCGATAAGCGAAGCGGTGGACAAGTTTATTGACGAATTCCTGCGGGTGAACGAGAGCAAAAAGTGCCGGGAGGTAACAGGCAAGGATTCAGAATGAGGCGAAGGCAAAGTAGTAAGCCCCGCCGAGAATGACAACACAATTGATCGGTCCACCTAAACTGAGCGGAAAAACTGTATCTGGCGCGCGGGCCGCATCTTCCGCTGGGATGGGATAGCCCAGCGAGCTATGTGCGTTGCTGGTTGTAGTGGCACCGTACTGCGTCATTTACTCGAAAGAATGCGGACGGTTAACAGCAATTGGGGCTAGACGTGGGAAATAGTGAACTTTGGCTATCCGAATGTTCAATAATTCAATTGGTTATCCCTTTGGTGCTAAACTGGCCCGGACAGCGGACCGGTTGAGGCGGAAATCGTGGATTAGCATTGAGCAGGAGGCACCGGTAAACTGCATCACCGAGGTTTTCAACGGCCGGCGCGCGGTCACCGGCGAGCCGATTGGCTCAACGGCCCGACGGTTACGGTCCGTGCATGCGCCGCCCCGTTCATGATTGGCGCGGCGTGTTGGCATAGTGATGACTCGTTGCTGGACGCTTCCTAACGGGTCTCCGTAACCAACGGAAATATAGGCATAAATTCGCTGTAGGATCACCTATACAACTGAATCCGAAAGCCATGACTATGCTCCTTGGTTGGTTGCTGTGACGTTGGGTTGCGAACGGCCGCTGACCGGATCGGTATCCCGCTCCGGCCCCCCGCCGCTCACCCTTCCTTCCGCTTCCCTCCAACTCTGGAGCGGCAGCGGGTGGTGGTCCGGGCAACGCCGGGTCCGGTCGTCGACGAGCGCGTCGCGCACGCTCCTGATGTCGAAGCCGAGGTCGGCCAGCAGGTTGCAGGCGGACGGAGCGATGGGATCGGTGTTGGTGTCAGTGTCAAAGAGGTACATAGGGGTCTCCTGCCGGACGCCCGGCGCGAAGGAAACCGTCTCCCTCTGGTCCGCCGGGCGTTCGCCCGGCCCCTTGCATGGCTCTGCCTAATGCCAAAGGATCAGGAGAAGCGGTCGATGGCCCGGAGTGGCTGCAGGCCGCAGGCGCGGCGAGGACATTCAGCTCAAGCACGGGGCCGGCGCGTGGCGGTGCGACGGACAGCGCCCCACGTGTGCTCCCGATTGCGCTCACGCCGGTTGCGCTATGCGATTCGGTGCACGCGATCGAGACGAGGATTTATTTCATGTGGGCGCGCAGGATCTAGACTGCGGATCCGTACATCCGGAATTCAGCCGGCAAACGCTACTTCGTCGCCGCGTGGCTATCTCCGGCGAGCTGACAGTGCAGCGAAAACGTAGTTCGATAGTGCCGTCCCTTTCGGCGACGGATTGATCCAGGAATGCTCCGGCAGGCGGACGGCCGCGCAGCAGGGGACGGCGTCCCGAGGCGGGATCAGCCCGTGTCGGCGGCGGCGATGCGCAGTTTTGCCCCGTCGGGGGAGCGGGGCCGTCGTATGACGATGTCGATGTCGCGGCCGAGTGCGGTCAGCAGGCGGAAAAGGCGTTCCAGCGAATACTCGCGGAAATCGCCCTTCAAGAGCCGCGACACGTCGGGTTGACTGAGTCCGAGCAGCCGCGCGGCTTCGGCCTGGGTGATGCCGCGCCGGCGCACGAGCGCGTCGATGCGGCCGACCAGTTCGGCCTTGAGCAGGTGGGCATCAGCCCCGGGACGACCGAGGTCGGCGAAGACGTTGCTGCTGCCGGGTTCGATGATCGAATCGGATGGGGTCATGGTCTTATCCTCCGCCATGTTCATCAAGGTGATGTTGTTCGGCCGTGCGCAGCCGGCGCCGCACCAGGTCCAGTTCCTTTCTGGGGGTGGCGATGTTCCGCTTCGCCTTCTTCTGGAAGGCGTGCAGGACGTAGACGGCGAATTGGAAACGGACGGTGTAGACCGCGCGGTATGCGTCGCCGCCATGGCGCATGGCGACCTGAAGGACCCGGGAGCCGAGGCCCTTCAGCGGCTTGGCGTCGCGGTGCCGCAGGCCCGTCTGGGCCTGGTAGATCGCAAAACCAACGCGATCGAGTACGGCATCCGGAAACCGCTTCAGATCCGCTTTGCTCGAACCGACCCATAGTACTTTTCTCAACATGGCATCATTCTGTAGGAATTATAGGGGTTTCACCATATAGCAGCAACTTGTTGCCTGCCACCAGGCTTTGCCGCCGCCAACGCTCTCGGAACCAAGGCGCATGGGGGTGTTCGCAGCGCTCAGTGCCACGGCGTGCCGCCCGGTTCTTCACCTTCCTCGCGCATGGAGGCAGCAGCCAGGGTCGTCCAGGCCTCCCGGTCGAGCCCCAGGCGGCGGTTTAGCTTGTCGCAGATGGCGAGCGCATCCTCAAGGTCGAGTGCGATCAGTGCCGTCGGGACGTGGCCGGTGAGCCCCTCGATGACGATGCGGATCTGCTGCACATCGGTCTCGACGTCGTAGGCGGGGCAAAAGCAGAAGTCCGGATTGTCCGGGAGGGTCTGTGCGGTCATAGAACATTCTCAATGGCTGATGGGCATGGCGGCAAAACAGGACGCACGCCAAAGTGCGACGGAAAACGGCCGCACCGACGGCGATACGGATGGCGACCCCCGGACCGGCGGTACAAACTGACTGGGGAGGCGGCAGGGATTGCATCATAGGGGTATGGACCACGTCACGCGGGCGGCCAGCGTTCGAGCATTCGGCCGAGTGTCTCGCTGGCGGGCGCGAACACGCGGGCACGGTAGGAGACGATCTCTACCGTGCAGCCGAGGCCCTTGAGCGTCGGCAGGTCGGTGTCGGCGGGACCCTCGATCTCGACGCGGTCGGCACCCATGAGTCGGCGGCGGGCGACGCGCCAGCCGTTGGCGAGGGGGATGGCGGCCCCGCGGGCCAGTACGGCCTCGAACGCTTCTTCCCCGGTCATGTCGAACCCGCCCCCGAGTCCGAATGCCGCGCACACGGCGCGGACCTGATCGGCGTCGAGTACGCGGCCGATCAGGGCCTGGCCCGAATCGGCGGTAAGCCGGCGCACGCGCATGTTCTCCTCCGGCAGCCGGTCCCAGACGGGCAGCAGCAGCCCGGTGGCAAGCCAGAAGCGCGATTCGCGGTACGAGGGGAGTGCTGCGACTTCCGCGTCCCAGAGTCGCAGCCAGTCCGCTTCTGCGGCGCGGCGCCAGTGCGACGCGTCGAGCTGGGCCCGCGCCATGGCTGCGCGGGGGGCGGGCCGCCCCAGCCGCACTCGCTCCTGCACCCCTCCATCGTCGAACAGCCGGGAGGGCGCGGAAAGGACCACTGCGGCGCGTTGCGAGCGTGCATTGACGGCCAGCCTCGGCTGCCCGCCGGGGCCGGCATCGCGCGTGGCGATTTCGAGGGCCGCCTCGGCCAGAGTCGGCTGAAGCTTATCGCGGCGGAGGATCTCGACGAGTTCCGTCGCCGCCCCGGTTCCCGGGTGATCGTAGAGCGTCTCGGACCCGGCGATGGCCAGCGAGTCAGCGTGCACGGTCTCCACGCCGAGTTCGTAGGTGCCGGCCTCGACGGCCTGCTCGATGTTCGCGGCGATGCGCGTTTCCAGTTCCGCGAACAGCTCGTTCTGTTCGTCGATGGGCAGCGCCAGGAGGCGATTAAGGAACTTGGGCATGGGCGGCAGGTTCTCCTTGAGCGAGCCCTCGTGCGAGAGTTTCAGGCCGGTGGCGTCCTCGAACCGTTCCGGGGTCCAGCCGCCGATGCGCCCGAGCCACAGCGAGCCGTAGAACTGGCGCAGCGCCGCCTTCGCGTAGACGCTTTCGAGATTGTCGCTCTCGCGGAACAGGGACTGGCCGCCGCCCATGGCGGTCTGGCTGTCTCTCTGCCCGCGCGTGATGGCCCCGAGGCTGTCGAGCCTTCTCGCGATGGTGGCGATGAAGCGGCGCTCGCCCTTCACGTCGGTGGTGACGGGCCGGAACAGGGGCGCGGACGCCTGGTGCGTGCGGTGGGTCCGGCCGAGGCCCTGGATCGCCAGGTCGGCCCGCCAGCCGGGTTCCAGCAGGTAGTGCACGCGCCGCTCGGTGTTGGCGCAGGACCGGTCGGCGTGGTAGCTCCGGCCGGTGCCGCCGGCCATCGAGAACACCAGGATGCGCTTGGTCGCGTCCATGAACGCGGCGGCCTCGGACAGGTTCGATGAGGCGGGCCGGCCGCGTAGCGCCAGGCGCTCGCCACGGGCGTCGGTGATGCGTAGCACCCGGCGGGACCGTCCCGTCACCTCCGCCACCGCGTCGTGACCGAAGTGCTGCACGATTTGGTCGAGCGCCGTCGGAACCGGCGGCAGCGCCGCGAGTTTTTCGATCAAGGCGTCGCGCCGGGCCACTGCTTCCTGAGAAAGCACTGGCTGACCGTCGTTATCGAAAACGGGTCGGGCCATGAGATTGCCCTCCGCGTCGGTGAAGGGCTCCTGAAGTTGCACCGGGAATGCGTGAGCCAGGAACTCGATCACGGTCTCGCGCGGCGTCAGGTCTACGTTCAGGTCGTCCCACTCGGAGGCCGGGATCTCGGCGAGGCGCCGTTCCATGAGAGCCTCTCCGGTGGAGACGAGCTGCACCACGGCGGAACGGTCCTCGTCGAGATCGGCCTCAATGGCGTGGATGAGGGAAGGGCACTTCATGGAGGTGAGCAGATGCCCGAAGAACCGCTGCTTCGCGCCCTCGAACGCGGACATGGCCGCGGACTTGGCGTTGCGGTTGAGCGTGGACTCCCCGTCGGCGATGCCGGTGGCATTGAGCGCCTCGGTGAGGTTCGCGTGGATGACCTTGAACGCCCCGGCGTAGGCGTCGTAGATGCGGCGCTGGGAGCCGGTGAGCGGGTGTTCGAGGATGTCCACTTCCACGCCGTCGTAGGACAGCGCGCGGGCCTGGTAGAGGCCGAGCGCCTTGAGATCGCGCGCGACCACCTCCAGCGCCGCGACGCCGCCGGCCTCCATGGCGGTGACGAATTCCGAGCGGGTCTCGAAGGGCGTTTCGCCCGCAGCCCACAGCCCAAGGCGGCCGGCGTAGGCGAGACCCGGCACGGTGGTGGCGCCGGTCGCGGAGACGTAGACCACGCGCGCGTCCGGCAGCGCGTACTGGAGCTTCAGGCCCGCGCGGCCCTGCTGCGACGGGGCGACCTCGCCCCGGCTGCCCGTCGACCCCGCGGCGTTGGCCATGGCGTGGGCCTCATCGAATACGATCACGCCGTCGAAGGCGTGGCGGTCGGCCTCGTCGAGGCTTCCGGCCAGCCATCCGACGATCTGGTCGAGCCGGGAGGTTTTGCCTTGGCGGGCCGCCGACCGCAGCGTGGCGTAGGTCGAGAACAGTATCCCCTCGGATAGCGGGATCTCCGCGCCCTGCCGGAACTTGCCGAGCGGGATCACGTCGGCCTCCCGGCCGCCGAGCGCGCTCCAGTCGCGGCGCGCGTCTTCCAGCAGCTTGTCGGACTGCGACAGCCATAGCGCCCGGCGCCGGCCGCGGAGCCAGCGATCGAGCACGATGGCGGCGACCTGCCGGCCCTTGCCCGCGCCGGTGCCGTCGCCGAGCATCCAGCCGCGCCGGAAGCGCACGGGCTCCGACAGCGTCTCGCCGTCGGCCGTGGTGCCGTTGTCGAGCATCTCTCCGTCCTCGCCGCAGCGGCGTACCGTCTCCCAGCCCGAACCGATCCGGTAGCGCGCGGCCAGGTGCGCGGAATGCGCTTCGGCGGCGAGCGCCACGCTCTCGAGCTGGGCGTCGGACAGCGCGCATTTGGTGATGACCTGTTCCGGCAGCATCGGCCGGTACGACGGTTGGGGATGCGGCACGGCGGCCATCGCTGCAGACTGCACCAGCGGTGTCGGGTGCGTGACGGCGCCCGGCACTCGTACTACGGTCGGACGCCACGTCTCGTAAGGACCGGTGGCCGGTGCCGCGGCTGTGTCCGGGGCGAAATCGGGTGCGTGGCCGCCGATTTCCAGTTCCACGATCGGGCCCCAGTCGTGGGCCGTCCGTGTGGCCGTCGGCCGGGGGCGGTTCAGGCCGCGTTTCACGGGCCGCTTTCGGACTGCCGGAACATGGCCGAACAGGTCGGCGACCGGCGCGGGTTCGATGGGCACGCGCGGCGGGACGGCCGCGAGCACGGCGTCGAGCAGTTCCGCCGCATCCGCGGCGCGGGCCGACGGATCCACCTCTATGCCGGGCTCGCCGCTGCGGTCCAGTACCGTCAGGCGGGTCTCGAAGCCCGTGCCTCGACGGGCGTAGGCTCGCCCGTCGACGGCCATCGTAAAGACAACGCGCGCTTCGCCCGCGAGCGAAGCGAACGCTTTGGTCCAGGCCGTATCGCCGGGCACGCAGTTGGCTGAGGTGACGGCGACCAGCCGGCCGCCGGACGGCAGCATCGAGAAAGCCGAGCAGATGTGCTTCAGATCGGCGTCGTGGCGGATGCGCGCAACGCCCGGCGAAGCCGAGAACGGCGGGTTCATCAGGATGACGGAAGGGCGGATGCCCGGCAGGAAGTCCGCGATGGCCTCGGCGTTATGGCGGGTGACTTCGACGTTCGGGAAAAGTCTGGCGAGAAGCTCGGCCCGCACAGCCGCGATCTCGTTGAGGTGCAGCGCGCCGGTGGCGTTGCGCCCGAGCGCGCACACGGCCATCACGGCGAGCATCCCGGTGCCGGCGGACGGTTCGAGCACGGCATCGCTCGGCCGCACGGCGGCGGCCTTGAGCGCCGCGTAGGCCAGCGGCAGGGGCGTGGAAAATTGCTGCAGGCGTACCTGCTCCTCGGAACGGCGGGTGTGCGAGGGTTCCAGCGCGGCGAGCGCCGAGAGCATGCTGAGCATGTTCGCAGGCCCGCCGGGTCCGGCGCCGGCGCGTTGACGCATGGCGCGCCCGTAGCGTTGCACGAACAGGATCACGGCTGCCTCGGCGGCCTCGTAGGCGTCCTTCCAGATCCAGGCGCCTCCGGCGTCGGTCCCGCCGAACGACCGGGTCATGGCTTGTCTCAGGGTCGGGGCGTCCAGCGGCCGGCCGGCCTCCAGCGCGGCCAGCAGAGTCCGGGCCGCGACGAGAAGGGCTTGTGAGGTCCGAACGGGTTCGGCGGCGGGCGCGAGGGGTGGCGCAGGCGGACGCGGGGCGGCGTCCGTTGCGGAAGCGGTGTCGAGCATGGGCGTCTCCAAGAGGGTCGGAATGGAAGGGCGCGGCGAATACGGCGGGGGGGGGCCCCCCGCGCCCCCCCCCGCCGCCCCCCCCCGCCGGCCCGCCGGCCGGACTCCCGGCGGCGCGGCGCGTGGGCATGAAAGGCGTGCGATCAGGCGAAGTGGCGGCCTTCGGCCGTGAACGCCCAGTCGTTGACAGCGATGGTTTCGTCCACGACGGCGTCTGACGTCTGGTTGTCGTACTCGTGCTCAAGCTGCCGGTACAGCCAGCGCGCCAGATCGCGCATCGCCTCGATCAGCGCGTATTCCGCGTCGTCCGTCGGGGCCTGCCAGGTCGGGCTGTCGCGCTCGACCTCGATGCGCATGGTGTATTCGTGGCAGTAGCGCCCGCGTTGGCGGATGTCGGCGGTGAGTTGATAGAAATTGCGGCGCTGGATGCCCTGCAGCGCGTCGGCGATGCCGTGCAATTCGGGGTCCTTTGGCGCGTGGGCGCGGATGGCGCGGGACGCGCCTGCAGCGTATTCGTAGGCGCCTTCGAACGAGGCGCCGTCGCCCTGCGACCAGAATCCCCGGAACCACACGCAGGGCTTCTCGCGTGTGCCCCCACCCATCAGCGGCACGGGCCGGGTCCTGAGCGTTACGCCGAGCAGCCCACAGACGGTCTGGAAGTCGTCGTAGACGAACTCGTGCCAGTCGTGCTCCATGCAATGGCCGCGATACCAGGCGCGGGCGCGCTCCTTCGCCGCCTCGGACAGTTCCGCAAGTTCGTAGACGGTGGTTTCGATGATGCGGGGCATGGGCGTTAGCTCCCGGATTGCGTGGCAATGGCTTCCCGGTCAGCCTCGCGGGAAACCGCCTCGTGGCGCGCCAGGGCGGCGTCGAACTCGGGGCCGAATTCGACAATGCGCCACGCCGCTTGGGCGGCGGCGGTGTACACGGACAGCGGCGCTTTCGCCCGGAAGTGCAGGTCGCGTTCGACGCGCAAGCCAAAGCCGACGCGGAACGCGGCGATCTCCGAGAGGCTGGCGTAGCCCAGTTCCGGGAAGCCGAAGGCGAGATCGGCCAGTCCGAATAGAGAGTCGCCGTCCTCCGCCAGTTCGGTGAACAGCCAGCGTTGCCGGCCAAGCGGATTGAACAGCTTGACCACGGGCTTGTGGTCGGCGTCGCGGTTGGCGCCGTTCTTCATGAGTTCGGCGCGCTGGGTCTCGGTGAGGAGTTGCATGGGCGTCTCCGGTGAACGGGGATGGGTGAGCTTTCGGCGCACGTCTGCGGGACGCATCCCGGCGGCCCGAATTCGACCGATATCGCGTCGCCCGCGTCGGCGATCGTTACCGCCCGGCCGGCGGGCATCAGGCAGTGGATCTCCGTCCACACGGCGCGGGCGATGGCGCGCTTGCGCGCCTCGTCGCCGGCTGGCGGTTCCGCGCCGGGGGCGGCTTCGACGGGTACGGCAGGGAGGTTCATGGCGCCGCCTCCGTCTCCGCCACCGGCTCGCCGAGGGTCACGGTGACCCGGCCGTTGCGCACGGCGATGTCCGCGCCCCGGTCCGGCGGGATAAGCCAGAACAGCTCGCGCTGGACCGCGTCGGAGATGGAGCGTCGGCGGGCCTCGTCGTCGGATACGAGCAACCGGGTGGCGACGTGCAGCGCCTCGGCCTCGAAGTCCGCGCGCTGGCGGTCCCAGGAATCCGCGTCTGCGTCGTCAGATGGCGAGAAGTACGCGCCGTACAGCAGGCGTGCGAGTTCGTGCGGGTCCAGCGCGCTGCCTATGGTCACCAGGGGAAGCGCGTCGCCGACCCAGGTCCAGGCCGCGCCCGCGAACGTGAGGTCCGTGGGTAACTCCAGTGTGCGCCGCGCGCCTTGGCATCCGCGCACGTCGGCTCGGATGCGGATCGATTCCGGCCGTTGCGCCGGCGGCGCCTCGGGCGCGCCGGTGCGTGCCGGCACCGGCCAGTCTTCGAGCGCGCAGACCCCCCCATCCGCAGTGACTTCCGTGCGGATGCCCTTGATCCGCGGCAACGCGTCGTACCAGCCGTAGCCCTCCAGCCGGTGGTCGGGCTCGAACAGCCGTTGCGCTTCGCCGTTGCATTCGGTGGCGCGAGCGAACGCCTGCGCTTCGGGCGGCTCAGGATCGCAGGCGACGATCAGCGCGTCCGTACCGACGAGCTGGAGTTTGGGTGCCTCGCGCCAGTGGTCGATGTCGGCCACGGCAGGGCGCCAAGGACGCAGTTCCGGCGGGGGCGCCGGGAGTTTGATGCCGGCGTCCGCCGCGTGCCTGAAATCATCGAACGCCGGGCGCGGATCACTGTCGGCGGCCAGGGCGCGGTAGATCGCGAGCCGAGCGGCGGCGCGCATGTCGGCCAGGAACGGGGTCTCGACGGCCTCCTTGCGCGCCGGCAGCACGAACTCCATTTCGGGGCAGTCCTCGACGTCCGCAGCCACGCTCCAGTGCGCGCCGCCGACGGTTCCGACCTCCGGCAGCCGCACGGCGACGGTCAGGCCGTGGAAGTTGATGTCCGGGTCGTGGAACCCCAAACGCCGGCGGCGGTTTCTGAACACGCCGAACACGAGTCCGCGCCAGCGTTCCACGTGGACGGCACCGTCAAGAAATGCCCGGCGCGGCAACGCCTCGCCCCCGGACGGCGTTTGCGGCGGATGCTCGAAGAGCACCGGTAGCGGGTAGTGCCGGGCGGCGGCCTCGAGGGCACGGCGGACGGTGTCGGCGGTCTCGGACTGGGTGGCGGAAAACGTCACGGCCGTGCCGTGCGGGTAGGGAGCATCGTTGGAGGTCTCGACGACAGCATCGGCCTCTCCCAGAAAATGCCCGGGTCCGAGATCGACCCGCCAGCCGGGTGAGCCGCCGCGCGCGCGGGGCCGCGAGGAGACGGCGCAGCCCCGGCGCGCGAGGCTCAGGAAACCCATGCCGGCGGCGCCTTCGCGGCGCACCAGCTCATCGCTCCAGCCGTTCTCGCCGAACGACAGCAGCACCGCCGGATCGGCGATGCCGGCGCCATCGTCGGCGACGGTGACGGCGAGCGGGCCATCGGGACTGCCGGCCAGCCTCACGCGCACGCGCGTGGCGCCGGCGCGGCGGGCATTTTGAAGGGTCTCGGCGAAGATGTCTGCGAGCGTGGCGGCGAACGTGCGCGTGACCCGCTTCAGCGCCGAACCGTGGATGCGCGCGCGGATCGTTCGGGTGTCGTTCATGGGATATCCCTGGGTGTGTGGATGAAAGGACGCCCCGCCCGGATCCTTCCGGGCGGGGCGCGTGTTGTGGCGAACGGCCTACTGCGCGGCCTGGCGCAGAAACTCCGGCACGTCCGCGGCTTCGCCGGCGGTCTCTCCGTTGACGGCGGGCGATCCGCCGCCGGAGGCCGGAGAATCGGCGGAACGATCCTCTCCCTTGCCGTTCGCCGGCACGGCATCCGTTCCGGCCTCGTCCTGCGCCGGAGCGTCATGGCCATTGCCCGCCTCGGCGCCATTGGAGGTAGCGACTTCGTCGGTCCCGGCCGGCGCTTGCCCACCGGCCGGTTCCGCATCGTCGGCGTCCTCGCGGCCTGCATCGAACGGGGCGAACCCCGGCGGGGTCCAGGCGAGCGCGGCGGCGTGCGCCTCGGCGCCCAGCCCTACCGGCGGCTTGCCGGCGGCAAACGCCTCTTCCATGGCCTTCGCCAGATCGGCCTTCTTGTACTTCGAGCGTGCCGACGCCCAGGCCGGGCCGAGCGTGTCCCGGGCGATCGCGAGGATGCGGTCTTTGCGGATGCGCGACCACAGCAGATCGGCGGTGGGCCGGATGTGTTTCGCGAACTTGATGTCGAGCCGCGCGACGGTGGCTTCGAGTTCGGGGCGCGCGTCGGGCTCGAACGCGAGCTGCCCCTTGACGGTGCGCGCGACGGCGGCGGCGAACAGCTTCTCCTTGTCCGCGCGTGGCAATGCCCGCAGCGCCGCGAAGCGGGCCGCGTCGTCGTCGGCTTCCATCCAGTCGAACGGCAGATCCGATCCGTCGGCCAGCATCGCCTCGCCGGGGTTAGAAGCGGCGAAGCCGTCGTCGTTCATGCGCATCGTCGGCCGGTCGGCGGTCTTGTTGAACGCGATGTCGAGTGCGTGTTGGTAGACGCCGCCGCCTTGCGCGAACACGGCGCGGACCATCTGGAACACGGTCAGATCGAACGCGGCCTCGAAGTCGCGGGCCAGATGCGCCTTGAGTAGCGTGGTGCGGATGGCCCGCAGGTCGTCGCCCAGGCCGATGCCGACGCCGGCTTCCTGCCGGGCCTTCGCGCGCGGATCGGCCGGCGGCGCCAGCGGGGCGGAGACGGCCGGCGCATCGAGGCTTGCGGCGCCCGCCGGGCCGGGGGCGCTCCCCGCAGCGGCGTCGTGCCCGTTCGCGGCGGCGCTGCCGGCGTCCGCCTTGGGGATGTCCTCGGGCTTCACCAGCCCCTGGATGACCTGTAATGTGCCGTCGCGCCCCACGGTGGCGATGGCGCCGGCGATGGTGAAGTCTTCGCGGCGGAACCGCGCGCGGTCCTGGACCGCCCCCTCGATCGCGTCGAGCCGCTCCTGGATGGCCTCCGCCTCGGCTTCGAGTTCTTCCGTCCAGTCTTCGTCATCGAGGTTGGCGAGTTCGTCGTGGCGGGTGCGCAGCCGCTGGATCTCAGCGGACTCCTCGCCGGTGGGCTCGCCTGGTTGCGGATGGACGCGCCCGAAGCGCGCGACCTCGCGCCAGTCGAGTTCGGTACGGGCCTCGGCCCACTTCCATCGGGTGGAGAGCTCGTCGGCGACGGCCTTGAGTTTCGTCATGGCCAGGTCGTTCAGCAGCGCCGGATCCTCAAACCACACGCCCGCCTCGTGCTCATCCGCGAACAGGTCCCGCATCAACGGGCCGCCGGCGGCCTCGTAGGCTTCGACGCCCACATACTGCGCGAGCGCCGAGGAGCCCGACACCCGCTCCTCGGTGAGCAGGCGCTTGACCTGCCAGGCCGTTGGCCGGTAGTCCTGTGCGGACAACTGCTCCCACACGGCGAGTTGCCGCTCGGTGTCCGGGGTCACGGCGAACGCCTTGAGCGTCTCGAGATCGATGGCCTCGTCGCGGTAGGCGTCAAGCAGTTCGGGCGCGGCGTTGCCGAGGCGCAGCCGCTGCTCGACGAGACGCTCGGACACACCGAACCGCGCGGCGATGGCGGTGACGGACACGCCGTCGGACGCCAGCGCCGAGAACGCCACCACCTGGTCGGCGGGGTGCATGGCGACGCGCACCACGTTCTCGGCCAGCGACAGTTCGCCCGCGTTGCCGTTGGGCGCGATCCGGCAGGGTACGGCGTAATCGGCGTCGATCGCGCCGTCTCCGGCGAGCGCCTTGAGCGCCGCCAGTCGCCGCCCGCCGGCTACGACGGCGAAGCGTTCGTCGCCGTCATCGTCGGCGCCGTCGGCGCGGGCAACGAGGTTCTCCAGAAGGCCGTGGGCGCGGATGGAGGCGGCGAGCTGGGCTTGGGCGGACTCGTCGGCCGGGGTTTTTCTAACGTTCTCCGGCGCCAGTACCAGCCGCGAGAGCGGGATGTTCCGGATCACGGCGTGGGGTGGGGAATCGGTTGGGTTCATCGGGTTCTCCATGGTGGGAAGACAGGTGCGCGTCCGCGGCTCTCTCCGGCCGGGCCGGGCCCGACCGGCCCCGGGCCGGCTCGGCCTCGTGACGGCGTTCGGGCGGGGAGTGAAGGAACAAAGCGGTACGGGACGGCCGGCCCCCGGAGGCCGCAGGAGGGGTGCGGGACGGCGGCCTCGGCGTCAGGCGGAAATGGCGATGCGCTCGCCCCAGGGCTCGTGGCCGTTTCTCGACGGCGGGTCCGACCAGTCGATCCAGAGTACGGGGAAATCCGGCTCCGTCTCGGGGTAACGCGAACACTCCATGTCGGTGAAGTACAGGCACACTCCGGGACGGATGCTGCGCTCTTCGAGCCACGCAAATCCAGGCCGGAAGTCCGTGCCGCCGCGGCCACGGACGGCGATCTCCTCGGGCAGGTCGAACGCGGAGTACTCGGCCGCGGCCCGCACCGCCGTGTCGACCTGCAGCACGATCACGCGCTCGGGCTGGATCTCGGCGGCGACCCCGCGCACCTCGGTCCAGAATTCAGCGAGAACGTCGCCCGGCAACGACCCGGACGTGTCGACGATGACTGCCAGGGACTCGATGCCTTCGGAGCGGATCGACGGCAGGTAGAGTCCGCTGTCGATGAAGCGCCGGTTGGGCGCGCTCCAGGAGTAGTCGCTCCTGGCCGCGTCGGTCATGTGGCGGCGCAGCAGCGCGCGCCAGTCGAGCCGGCTGATGTGCGCGCCGCGCACAGTTTCCTCGATAGAGCCGGGGAGGTTGCCCTCGGCGCTGGCGAGGCTCGCGGCCTGGTGCATCGCCTCGTCCCAGGCCTGTTCCTCAAGTGCCCGCTCCGCCTGGGACAGGGCGGAATCCGAGCCTTCGCCACCACCGGTGGCCGGGGCATCCATGACCTCGCCGGTGCCCGACGGGTCATGGCTCGGCGGCGCATCGTCGGGCGGCCCCGAGGGGCCTTGGCTCGGGTCGTTGCCCGAGCTTTCGCCAGGGGAACGGGAACCGGGTTCGGCGCCGGGATCGCCGTCAGGGCTGTTGCCAGGGGAACCGGAATCAGGCTCGGCGCCGGGCGCGCCGCCCGATTGGGAATCGGGGGAACCTGCACCCGCGGATTGGGATGCATCGCTCGCTTCTTCGCCGTCCTCGTCCGGTTTCGGCAACCGGTCGTAGGCCTGCTCCACGCTCATGGTGCCCCAGGCTTCTGCCTCGGGCGGCAGCGTGAACCCCGCCTCGCGCAGCAACGCGTGGGTCACGAGCTGCGAGGCGTGCTGCCAGCGCTTCGCGTCCCGCTCCCCGCGGCGCGTGTGGTGCTTTAGCGCGCAGGCCAGCACCACGCGGGCGATGGCGGCCTCAATCTCGTGAGCGGTCGTCTCGGAAACCCACTGTGGCGAGTACCGGATCACCCGTCCGTCGCTGGCGAGCGTCTCGCGTGAGGCATCGGCCTCGATCGGCAGCCGCAGCGCCAGGCTCCCGAAAAACGGCTGCTTGCGCAGTAGTTCCGTGACGCAGGCGCTCACGCGCCGGGCGGACTCATCCTGGGTGGCGACGCTCATGCCGCCTGGCGCGGGGCTTCAGCGGGCTCCCCGAAATATCCCGCGAATTGCTCCATCAGCGCATCGGCGTCGCGCTTGACCCGCCGCCGGGCGGCCGGGTCGAACGTGCGCGAGGGGCGTAGCGCGTCCGGTTCGACGCTCGCGATCTTCTCCTTGACCTGCTCGCACAGCCGCGCGAGCTTGTCGTCGCCAAAGATGTTGAGCCGTGGGACGATGTCGACGAGGTCGCGGATGTTGCCGATCATGGAGTCCCGGAACACCAGCGGCTTGCCGTTGTCATCCTCGCGCAGCCGGTCGGCGACGCGCTCGACGGCTTCGCCCAGACGCCGGTAGAGGTCCCCTACGGCCCCGTGCAGCCGTTCCTCGACATCGCGCTCGATGCTGCGCCTGACCCGCTCGGTGTCGTCGTCGGCCAGCCTCGCCATAAAGTGCTCAGCGTCCGGCACGGGGGCGATGCGGTAGACGATGGCGAACTTGCGCCGCAACGCGCTGCTGGAGGGGTAATCCTCGATGCGGAACAGCCTTCCCAAGTCCAGCCGCGCGCGTTCGATGTTGTCCTCGTAGTCCTCGATAAACCGCGAGCGCTCGCGCACCATCTTTTCGCACAACCCGTCCATGAGGCCGGTGTAGCGTTCGTAGTTGGCGACGGTCAGCAGCCGGGCGCCCTTGTCGTCCCAGGGCAGTGTCTGCTCGTAGTGCGTGGTTCTCGCCCGGCTCATGGTGGCGGTCAGCGCCGCGAACGCGTCCTTCGGCAGCAGGCGCTTGTTGTAGCGGCCGGCGCTCGTGCTCGCGTCGTGGTGGACGGCGACATGGGTGCTCGCGTCGCGGTCGTAGAGCCGCCCGGACCAGGCGGCGATTCTGAGCGACACCAGCATGGCGTCGGAATTGAGGTCCATGGAGTCCTCCTTGGTTATCGGAGCGTCCACGCCGGGACGCAGAGAGCGGCGGCGAGCTTGCGCTTCGCCGCCTCGAGAGTCGGGGCGCGCATCGCGTACTCGCGAGAAGGCGCGTCGCCCGCGGGGTAGTGCAGGAGTCGCCAGACTGGGGAGGCCACCATTACTGCGTCCTCGCCGCGGCCCAGCGGATGAACGCGGGCGTGCGCTGCAAATCCGGGTCGCGGCGGATGCACGAACCGACCAGGAACTCGCCGACCTCGCGGCGCAGGCGCTGGGCATACGTCACGATGGCGTCAAGGTTGACGTCGGTCGCCAGCCGGTAGAGCGAGCCGCACAGCGCGATCAGCGCGCTGGCGTTGTTCGGCACGTCGGCGTTCTCGGGGTCGTCGAGGACGGCTCGCGGGTGCGGCAGCTCCCGCCAGACGGCCAGGAACGCCAAAAACTCCACCGCTGCGGCCTCGCCGATGGCGCCCACGAGCAGCGCTCGCTCGGCGGCCGGGTGCAGGCCGTTGCGGCGCTTGACGATGTTGCTCGCGAACTCCCAGGTGCGCGGACACGCGAACGCGCGCTCGCGCGACTGCGGATCGAAGGTGTGCAGGAGATCGGGCCGGAGCTGGATGAAGAACAGCACTTCGGGGGTGATGCCGTTCGCGGCGCCCCAGGCGCACCAGTCGGCGGCGTCCACCTTGATCTCCAGATGCACGAACCGCGAGGCGAGCGGCGTCGGCATGCGGTTGACGACGCCGCGGTCGCCCTCGCGATTGCCGCAGGCAATCAGAGAGGCGCCGTCGGGCAGTTCGTACTCCCCGACCTTGCGGTCCAGTACCAGTTGATACAGGGCCGCCTGGACCATCGGCACGGCCGATGGCAGCTCCTCCAGGTTGATGAGCCACGATCCGCCGTCGTCGGACGGCGGGAGGAACGCCGGCGGCGCCCAGCGGGTGCGCCCGGCACTGTCGCGCCATGGGATGCCGCGCAAGTCGACGGGATCGAGAAGCAGCGCGCGCACGTCGACGTAGGTCCGCCGCGCGGCTGCGGCGACCTGTTGGGCAATCTGCGACTTGGCCGCTCCGGGCGGGCCCCAGACAATGCAAGGCTGGCGCGCCTCGACCAGCAAGGAAAGCGTGGAGGCGAGTTCGCTCGGACGGAGCGTGTAATCCGCCGAGACGGGATTGGGATCGGTCATGCGTTGGCTCCGGACTGGTGGGATGCGAAAGAGCGCGCCCTCGGACGCGCGCCGCTCGCCAAGAGCCCCCGCGCCGCTCCGCCTCCGGGCGCCTCGGGGCGGGGCGGAGAAACGGCCGGGAAGGTCGGCTGGAACGGCGAGTGGGAGCCGGCGCCGCCGCTACAGGTCCGGGTCGGCGCCCGAAGGCGCGGCCGGAATGCCGGTCAGGACCTGCAGGGGAAGGCGCGTGGGCGAGAACGTGTGGCCGATGCGCTTCTCCAGCGCGACGTAGTCGCGATAGAGGCGGGGGCGCAACTCCGCCGCGCGGGTGAGATCGGCGCGCGAGGCCAGAATGCAGAACGAGCACGACAGCCGGGACATCCCGGCCGCATACGCCCAGTGGGGCGACTGGCCGGCCTGGTCAATGATGCCGAACACCTCGGCAATCGACAGGCTGTGGATCGGCAGCCAGTCGCACCATTCCCGGCCCGCCCGGCTGTTGCGGTCGTTTCTGCGCCAGGGCTCGCGCTTGGCGCGTGCCGGGCTCTCTTGAGCCCGCATCCCCATGGCGCTCACGATCCGCCCGGCGAAGCGCGGATGCGCCTTGAGGTAGCGGCGCAGCTCGCGCTCGATGGGGGTTCTCTTGAAGTCCGAAGTGCACCAGCGTCGTGCCGAATCTGGCCATTGGGCCCGTTCCTCGACGCGTTCAAGCAGCGTCTTTCCGGACGCGACAGGTGCTAGGATCAGCGGCACGGTCGACGGCATCGTAGCCTCGATGTGCTCAAAGGTGCCGGGCCACTCGATCTCTCCGAGCGGCGCGTGGATCACGAGAAGCTGCTCGCGGGGAACAACCCGGGATAGCAGGATCGTCATCGCCTGGCTGTCCTTGCCGCCGCTGTGACTCACGGCGACGAGCGCGCCGCGTTCGATGAGGTCACGGCACTTGGGCGGGAGAACGAGGCCGCGTTCGCAGCCGCGTCGCGCGGTGACGGTGCAGAAGGTCATGGCTTGGCCTCCGGTCGGTCCAAGGGGTGGCGCGGATGGGGACGCCCGCGCTGCAGTGTTGGCAAACGTCGAGTGGTTACAGCAAGCCGCGCCGCGCGAAGGAGAAGACCTCGCCATCGGTGACCACGAAGTGGTCGAGCAGCCGCACATCGACCAGCGACAGGGCGTCGGAGAGTCGCTGTGTGATGTGGCGGTCCGCCTCGCTCGGCTCAGCCACGCCCGAGGGGTGTGTGTGAAAAACCGCCACGGCCGCAGCGTTACTCTCCATGGCCTTCTGCACGACCACGCGGGGGTATACGGTGGCAGCGTCGATCGTGCCGTTGAACAGTTCGTCGATCCCGATCAGGCGGTTGCGCGAGTTCAGGGAAATCGCCCCGAACACCTCGTTGCGGCGGCCCGCGAGCTTCAGGCGCAGGAAGTTCTCGAAGTCGCTCGGCGACCGGAAGGCGCGGCCGGGGCGGCAGCGCTCCGACACCACCGACAGCGCAAGCGCCACGACGGCAGACTTCTCGCTCTTGGACAGCGAGGCGGGGGTGAGGGAATCGAAGCGGTTGTTGTCGGTTGGGACAGCGTTCGATGCGGGCATTGGGTATCGGCTCCTGAACAGGTCGGGATGGAACACAGGGATCCGTCCCGAGAGTGAATGGCGCGAGCGCGCTCCAGCCTCCCGGGACTCATCCCGGCCGGGCCGGCCTCCGACCCTTGAGGGCGACCACGCAATTGGTCGGGGCGCGTTGGGACGGCCTGCAAAAGACGCCGCAGCGGTGGACCGCTTCGAAAGTCAGTCCGGGCGAGGCTTTAGGAGATCGAACAGGCGGTCGAGGATTGGCCCGCCAATCTAGCCAGCAAGGTCTTGGCGGCGTGGGCGTACGAGATCTTCAGGGTAGGGTCAAGAGTCTTTCGTACTTTCCAGTTTGGTGGCGGTCTGACCGCTACCCCAAACTTGAACTGCCTCAAACAACTCAATTACCAGGAAAGAGGGTGCCCTCAGCTGAAGTGAAACGATTCGGAGGCAGTGGAGGTTAGGTGACGAAGATGAGTGGCGGAACCGCGAACCGATCGCATATGGACACTGTTACGCTGGAACTGTCACGAGCTGTCGCGAGTCTCACCCTGAGATATTGATGCTTGTTCCGTTGTTCAGAATGTTGGAGACGGCGGAATGAGAAATAATAATTTTCTTATTTATCAAAGGTGTACAAGACATGTTAGAGTCTGACTTCCGGCACCACCTATGAATCGCATGCGGCTCATCATTGGAATTTCCGGCGCCAGCGGCGTCATTTACGGCATCCGGCTGCTGCAAGCCCTGCGCGACGCCGACGGCGTGGAAACGCACCTTGTCATAAGCAACGGGGGCAAGGTCAATATCGCGCTGGAGACGGACTGGAAGGTGCGCGACGTGGAGGCGCTGGCGGATGTCGTGTATTCCGACAGCGATGTGGCGGCCACGATTGCCAGCGGTTCCTTTCGAACCGGAGGCATGATCGTGGCGCCCTGTTCCATGAAGACGCTGGGCGCAATCGTGAATTCGTACGCAGCCAACCTGCTGGCGCGCGCCGCGGACGTGACGCTGAAGGAAGGCCGAAGGCTGGTGCTGGCGCCGCGGGAAACGCCGCTGCACGCCGGCCATCTGCGGCTGATGCACGAAGCGGCGCTGATGGGCGCGATCGTCGCGCCGCCGGTGCCGGGTTTCTACGCCAAACCGGACACGGTGGAAGACATCGTCAACCACACCGTCGGCAGGTTGATGGACCTGTTCGGCCTGGAAACGGACCTGGTGCGCCGCTGGCCCGGCGGCAAGGCGGCCGCGAAGAACTAGCGTTAACAGGCCCTAGGTGGTTGGCGGGCGTCGGGCGCAGGTGGTCCAGTGGCGGATGCGCCAATCGCCGTCCATTTTTTCGGCTACCAGGGTGCCCATGCCTTCCTTGGTGCGCCTTTGCCCGTCCCTGACCGCGGAGGCGCGGAAAACGAACACGCCGTAGGACAGATCGCCGTTTCCGAAGGCGTGCACCAACTGCGCCTTGTATTCCATGTCCTTGAGCATGCCCAGTTCGAGGCTGAGGTGATTCTGGTCATAGTCCGCCCAGCCGTAATTGGGATAGCTGGATTCGACACTCAGGAACTCTTCATCCGTGCGCATGCAGGCCTCGACTTCGGAAAGCTCCGCCGACTCGACGCCCTTCGCGTAACGGTCAAGCAGTTCCTGCAGCTCCTTCCGGATTCCGCTCAGCGATTCTGCGGGGCCGAGCACGGGCATGTCGGAAATGGGGCGCGTTACCCATGCCGGCATTTCTCTTCCACCTGGTGCGGCCATGACGATGTCTCCTGCGGTTGATAAGCGGGGGTCAACTTTACCGCAGTCTCGCTGTACCGGCTAGAATTGCGCGCCATGAACGAAAGGAAGACCGCCATCGTGACCGGCTCGGCCACCGGTGTTGGCGCTGCGACGGCCGAGTTGCTGGCGGCCCGCGGCTGCAATGTCGTGGTGAACTACACCCGCAGCGAAAAGGAAGCGCATGAGACCGCCGCCCGCTGCGAGGCCGCCGGCGCCGCAACGAGGGTGGTGCAGGCTGACGTTTCCGAAGACGCCGACTGCAAGGCCATGGCCGCCGCCGCCATGGATGCCTGGGGACGGATCGACTACCTGGTGAACAACGCCGGGCGCACCAAGTTCAACCCCTTCGCCAATCTCCACGGCATCGAAAAGCAGGACTTCCTCGACATCTACGCGGTCAACGTGGTGGGCACCTACCAGATGATCCGCGCCGTGGAACCGCACATGCGGGCCATCGGCAGCGGCGCCGTGGTCAACAACTCGTCGATCGGCGGCATTACCGGCATCGCTTCCTCGATCCCCTACGCCGCATCCAAGGCCGCGCTGAACCTGATGACCAAGTCCCTGGCCCACGTGCTGGGGCCGGAAATCCGTATTAACAGCGTCGCACCCGGTTTGATCCAGACCCGCTGGCTGAAGGGCGGCATGGGCGATGAGGCGTATGAGGCCATGCTCGACATGGCCCGCGAGGCACTGCCGCTGAAACAGGTCGCCGAGCCGCAGGACGTGGCCGAGGTCATCGTCTGGTTCCTGGAAGGCGCTCCGCTGGTCACCGGGGAAATCCTGATTGCCGACAGCGGCGTACACCTGGGGCAGTTGCCCACGTTGGCAACCGGCGACACGGAATGACGCCCTCGCTCCCGGAACAAACCTGATCGCGTTGAGTCCGGGGGCGAAAAAGAACGCCGGTCTGGCGCAACTCAAGGCACGGCTGCGGCTTCCGGCGTTCGCCGCGCCCATGTTCCTGGTCTCGGGTCCCGAACTCGTGATCGAGGCCTGCAGGGCAGGCGTTATCGGCGCGTTCCCGTCCCTTAACGCCCGTCCTCTCGAAACCCTGGAAGAATGGCTAAAGCAGATTTCGGCGACGCTGGCCGAAGAAGAGCGGGCAAACCCCGGAAGGATCGCTCCCTGGGCGGTGAACCTGATCGTGCACCGCAGCAACAAGCGGCTGGCCGAAGACCTCGACCTCACGGTGAAATACCAGGCGCCAATGGTCATCAGTTCGCTGGGCAGTCCGAAGCTGGTGCGCGAGCAGGTGCACTCCTACGGCGGCCTGCTGTACAGCGATGTCAACAGTTTGTTCTACGCACACAAGGCCGCCGATGCGGGTGCCGACGGCCTGATCCTGGTGGCGGCCGGCGCCGGCGGGCATTCCGGCATGATCACGCCCTTTGCGTTCGTCGCCGAGGTCCGCAAGTTCTTTGACGGCGCGATCGTGCTCGCGGGCGGCATCTCCTCGGGCGCGGACATCGCCGCCGCCATCGCCATGGGCGCGGACTTCGCCTACGTGGGGACGCGCTTCATCGCCGTGCGCGAGAGCCTGGCGTCGGATGCCTACAAGCAGATGCTGGTGGACAGCGGCGCCGACGACCTGGTGCTGACGCCCTATTTCACCGGTGTGCCCGCCAACTACCTGAAGGCGAGCATCGAACAGGCCGGAGTCGATCCGAAGGAATTGAACCGGGCCAACCCCGACATACAGTTCGACAACGAAGAAAAGCGCTCGAAGGCCTGGCGGGACATCTGGTCGGCCGGGCAGGGGGTAGGCTCCGTCGAGCGCGTGCTTTCGACCGCCGAACTTATTGCCGAACTCGAAGACGGATACCGAAAGGCCATCGTCCGCCTGACCGGCGGATAAGGCAAAGTTGATTCTCGCCCGCGCAGGCGGCCAGCAGGAATGACATGCAGATCAGCAGGCTTGTCTTGCCGCGCACGATACCCGGAGGCAGACCAGCGTGGGTGGCGCAGATCGATCACGTAGTGAAAGGTGTATGCGGCATTACGAAACCTTTTCAAAAAATAACGAAATATAATTACTATTTGTTTATCTTTCTTTCTCCTAGCATCTGTAGGCTGAAAGTGTCTATAATCTGTGAATAAATCTTTGTTGAGCATTGACCTCAAGGGTCCTGGTCAACAAGGCAACAAGAAAGGGGTCATAGCATGCGGGTATTTCTTGCGATTGCGCTATTTTTCTCAATAGCGCTCGGTAATGCGGCCTTCGCACAATCCACGGAAGACGAGGAAGATGGCGGCGAGGCGCTAACGGAAGAGGCGGCAGCGGAAGAGGGTGTAGCGGAGGAAGCGATGGATGAAATCGTCGTGACCGGCTCCCGAATCCGGCGCGACGAGTTCACCAGCGCAGCGCCGGTCCAGATCATCGACGGCCAGGTCTCCCGCGAACTGGGGCTGATTGACACGGCGGCATTGTTGCAGAGCGCAACCCAGGCAACGGGCACCCAGATTGACAGCACCTTTACGGCCTTCGTCGTGGACAACGGCCCGGGCGCTGCTCAGATCAATCTCCGCGGGCTGGGCGTCCAGCGCGTTCTGATACTGCTCAACAGCAGGCGGGTCGCTCCGGGCGGCGTGGGCGGCGCGCCTACCTCGCCGGACATCTCGACCATACCGAACGTGATGATCGACCGGATCGAGTTACTGCTGGACGGCGCATCGTCCATCTACGGCTCGGACGCCGTGGCGGGCGTGGCCAACGTAATCATGAGAAAGGACTTCGAAGGGTTCGAATTCGAGGGCGTGTTCGAAGCGACGGACCACCCAGGGGGCGGAGAACAGACGATGGGCCTGGCGTGGGGCCGGACAGCCGATAACTGGACGCTCGGAGTGGCCGCCGAGGTCTATGATCGTAAGCGGGTCCGATTGCGTGACCGCCCCTACACCGAGCAGTGCAACCGCCTCTTTTACGAGGATGAGAACGGTAATCCCTTGAGCAATTACCTGGGTCTGGTGCCCGGCACCACCTTGAGTCCCTGCGCGCTCAGAACCATGAACCGGGTATTCATACCGGTCGGTTTCGGCAACGTCTGGTACACGCCGGGCACAACCAATATCGGCATTCCCAATTTCTCGGAGACGGAAGTTCCCGTGGGATTCACCGGGTTCAACCCCGCGGCCATCGTGCCGATTGATACCGATGGCGACGGCATCCCGGACACGGGCCTGGTGGATCCGGACCGCAACGGCGTCTCGGAGATCGACCTGCAGACGGACGCCTACAACTACAACGGTTCGGACCGGGACCGCGCCGGCGACCTGCTTCCCAACTCCCGGCGCGTCAATCTGTACGCGTACGGTGAGCACGACCTGGGCAATGCGAGCAACTCGCAGGCGTACTTCGAGTTCCTGTACGCGAACCGGAAGACGGAAGTCTTCTCGCCCGGGGCCAGCATCTTCCCGGACGTTCCACCCAACAACCCCTACAATCCCTGCAACCAGTTCCAGCCCAACGGGGCCAACTGCCTTGGGTTCTTCGGCTTCAATTTCGGGAATTTCGAGGTGACTCCGATCGTCCACATTCGCGGCGACCGGGACAATAATGACGTGGAAATCGAGCAGGTCCGCATGGTGGCGGGATTGCGCGGCGACCTTCCCGCGTGGCGGAACAACTCGGGTTTCGGCAACTGGGGATACGATTTCTACTTCAGTCACTCGTCCTCGCAGGGCACCGATTTCCAGACCGGCATTCTGGAGCGGGAACTGACCCTGTCGCTGGAGACTTCGGTCATGGATCCCGCGACCGGAGAGATCACCTGCGGCAATGGGCAGCCGTGCGTGCCGGTGAACATGTTCGCGGACTCGATCTATCAGCCGGGCGGGGGTGATTTCGCCACCCCGGAGGAGCGCAACTTTGTCTTCGGCCTGCGCAGCTTCGATACGAAGATTTACCAGTCCATATTCAGCGGCGTCCTGCAAGGCGACGTAGCGACCTTGCCCTGGAACAACACCTCCATCCCGCTGGTGGTGGGTGTCGAATATCGGGAGGACGAGATCAACTCGATACCGAACGACGTGGCCCGCGAAGGCCTGCTGATCGCCTTCTTCCGCGACGGCGGGGCGGTGGGCAAGCGGGACATCACCGAGCTGTTCATGGAAACCGAACTGCAGTTGCTGGAGGGTGTCACCCTGGCGCAGGATCTTTCCCTGAATCTCGCGGTTCGCTGGACCGAAGAGAGCACCTACGGAAGTGATACCACCTACAGTGTCAAGAGCGTCTATTCGCCTTTCGAAGGCATAACGTTCCGAGGCACCTACGGCACTTCGTTCCGCGCGCCGAACACGCACGAGCAGTTCCTGGCCGGAACCTCCGGCTTTGCGACCATTTTCGACCCCTGCGTGGTTCCCATTGGCGCGCGCGATGCGTCGTTGAATCCGAATGAACCGGCGACCTACAATCCGGACGAGGACCTGCGGGAGCAGGCCACGCTCGACAACTGCCGGGCGAACGGCGTGGACCCGACAACGCTGGGACTGGACGGTCTGAACACGACCTATTCCGTGGAACGATTGCGCAAGGGCGGGCAGCAGGTTCAGCTGGACATCGATCCGGAAACCTCGACCTCCTATACCTACGGCATCGTACTGGACCAGCCGTTCTGGGACACCTTCACGCTGCGCGCCGGGGTGACCTATTACGACATCAATGTGGAGAACACGATCAGCCAGTTGGGCACGGGCTTCATCGTCAATGACTGCTACGTGGAACAACCGAACAATGCCAGCGCCTTTTGCCGGTTCATCAACCGGGGCTCCAATGGCCTGATCGAGCTGGTTGAAGCCAGCTTCATCAACATCAACGCCATTACGTCGCGGGGCATCGACTACAACGTGTACTTTCAGCGTGACTTCATCGTTGCCGACCGGAACCTGAATATTGAGGTGGACTTCAGAGTTTCGCGCCTGCTGGAGAACAACTTCATTTTCCGCGACGCCGAGGAGGACGACGCCGGCACCCCGGTTGCGCCCGAGTGGGAAGGCACTGCCCTGCTGGTTGCGACCTACGGCAGATACCGCTTCAACTGGCGAGCGAACTACATCCACGGCGAGGAAGACGACCCTGGCGATTTCTTCGTTGGAGCGCCCTGCGTCACGCTGGACGTGATGTGCCGGCCGATTGCGAGGACCGATTCATACTGGACGCATTCCGCCTCGCTGACCTGGATCCCCCGCGACTGGGAGATCACACTGGGGATAGTGAACCTGTTCGACGAAGAGCCGCCCCTGATGGATAACGGCGCGCCGGAAGTACAGTTGAACAACATTCCGCTGGGAGCGGGTTACGATCTGCTCGGGCGGCGCGTCTTCCTGTCGGTGAGAAAACAGTTCTAGGGAGTTTGCGGGAATTCTGCAGCGGACCGGCCCGATGAAGAAGAAAAGGAGTGGCCGATGAAGATCAGGATCCGTTTTCTGGCGGGCGTATGTCTCGCGCTGCCTCTGTTTGCCGCGGCACAGGAACAACAGGCGCTGTCCGGGTATGAGGCTTTTGCCCAGGAGCCCGCGATGAGCTCCGCGGCGGTCTCGCCTGACGGCGGGCACCTGGCCACGCTGCAACGGTTCGCCAAGGACGGCAAGCAGTTCCTGCTGATCTACGACCTGGGCGATATGGCGAAGAAGCCCGTTACGATGGGCTCGGACCGCATGGATATCGTTTCCGCCGGCTGGGCCAACAGTGAGCGGCTTATCGTGCGGTTCCGGCAGGACGTGGACACGCTGCAGCGGCTGGGTGCGGATACCCGTCAGGTCAGCAAGCTGGCCACCGTGGACCGGCAAGGCAAGCGGTGGCTGGAAATTCCCCGCAGACGCGCCGACCGGCGAAGCGAGTTCTCCAAGACCGTACAGCAATTCGGCGGCGCGGCCGTTTTTGACCGCTTGCCCAAGGACGACGACCACATCCTGATTTACTACGACGACGATCAGAATTTCGTGGCGGACATCTTCCGGGTCAATGTCGAGACGGGTTCGGCCCAGCGGGTGGCGAAGAACAGCGACCGGATCACGATCACCTACCTGGACGATGACGGCGACCCCAGGCTTGCCACGCGTTTCGACGAGGGCTCGGAAGCCATCATCGATCTGGCTCGGCTGAAGGGAGAAACGGACTGGATCGAAATCGGCCGGACCCAGGCCAATGTGGACAGTGCGAGCAGCATATTCGGCGCCTTCCGCCTTGTGGGGCCGCCGTCGAGCAACGAGTTTTACGTCCTCTCCAACCACGAGACGGACACCGCCGCGATTTATACCTATGATCTGGAGACCCGGCAGTTCGGCGAAATGCAGTTCATGCATCCGCAATACGACGCGACCGGAGTTCGCACCCGACTGGACGAAGAGAGAAACGACGTGATCACCGGGTTCACGTTCACGGGCAAGGGGCGCGATGTCTATCTCCTGGATCCGAAGGAAAAGGCGCTTTACAACGCCATCAACGGCATACTGCCGGACACCAGGAACAGCATCGCATCCCGTTCGCTCGACGGCAACACGATGGTCATTCGCGCCGAAGGCCCCCGCATGCCGCCGTCCTGGTATCTGCTCAAGGACGGCCGCCTGGATCTGCTCGGCCGTTCGATGCCGTTCCTGACCGAGGAAATGCTGGCCGACGTGGAGTGGGTCCGCTATAAGGCGCGTGACGGCATGGAGATTCCGGCGCTGGTGACGGTACCGCAGGGGGACGGTCCTTTCCCGCTCGTGGTCCTGCCCCACGGCGGGCCGGTTGCACGGGACTATTGGGGCTTCGACGTCTGGGCGCAGTTGCTGGCCTTCCATGGGTACGTGGTGATTCAGCCGCAGTTCCGGATATCCGATGGATTTGGCCGGAAGCACCTGGAGGCGGGCTATGGGCGCTGGGGCCACGAAATGCAGGACGATCTCGAAGACGCGATCGGCTATCTGACGGACCGGGGTTTGGGTGATCCGGGCCGGGCCGCCATATTCGGCTGGAGTTACGGCGGATACGCTGCTTTTGTCGGCTCCTTCCGGGACCCGAATCCGTTTCGCTGCGCTATCGCAGGGGCCGGTGTCGCCGACCTGCCGTACTTCAGGGCCTGGCTGGCCGATTCCGGGACCCTGCTGGAAAAGGCGTATCGGCCCACCGTGGACGGCCTGAGCCCTCTCGAGCACGTGGACAGCGTCGATGTCCCCATCCTGGTCATCCACGGCGACATCGACGAGCGCGTGCCGGTGGCGGAGAGCCGAAAATTCGTGGACCAACTCAAGCAGTACGACAAGCAGCACAAGTACATCGAGCTTGAGGACGCGAACCACTTCTTCGGCACGATCTACTACCGCCACTTCATGCAAATGTATCCGGCCATGATCGACTGGCTGGACAACACCTGCAGCCTCAAGGCCACCGCGACTGCGGCGAAATAGCTCCCGACACGCAGGCCCGGGAGGCCGGTTGTGAGTCAGCCGGTCGGCCAGCGGGGATGGTGGAAGTCAATCACGTAGTCGTGCGAGTGCCGCTGGGGTTCGTGGCGGTGCGGATGGCTGTGCGGCTCCTTTCCTTCGCCGCCTTCGTGAGCGTGCTGATGATGGCGGTCGTGGAAGTGCTTGTGCGTGTGCTCTACCGCCTCATGGTCGTGCAGGACTTCCTCGTGGTCCTTGCGCGGCCACAGCCGGGCGCCCGCCACCGACAGTACGATGCAAATCAGTCCCAGGAGCAGGCCGGCCGTGGAGAGTCCCAGCGTCGTTCCCAGCCATCCGGCCAGCGGGTACCCGACCAGCCAGGCGCAGTGCGACAGGGAGAAATGGGCCGAGAAATACGCGGGCAGGTCGGCCGGGCTGGAGGAGCGGTTGATTACCCGGCCCGAGGGGGTGTAGACCCACGAGCCGCCCGCGCCCATGACCGCCCACAGCACGAGCACTGGTATGAGTCCCGGGGACAGGATCATGAACAGGGCCGCCGAACCCGCCAGCAATGCGCCGCGTGAGATCAGCTGCCGGCTCTTGATGCGGCGCAGGATCAAGGGGGTGGTCAGGGCCGCGGCCATGGAACCGGCGCCGTAGGCCAGCATGGTTACGGCCACCAGGAATTCCGCGCCGCCCAGTTCGGTGCGCACGTAGTCGACGTTGTTCACCAGCACCGCGCCGCTGACCATGGCGGCGCCGAAATAGAGCACCAGCAGCGCCCGCAGCCTTGGGGTGGCCATGTACGAACGCAGGCCGAAGGTCACGTCGTCCAGCACCTCTCCGGTGCGCTCCACCGGGGCGACCTTCGGCAGCCGCGTGACGACGATGAGCAGCGCCGAGATCAGGAACGCGGCGGAATTCAGCTCGAACAGCAGCTCGAAGCCGCCTCCGGCGGCCATTAGCGTAATCGCCAGCATCATGCTGCCGACCGTTTCCAGATCGTAGGCCATACGGGTCCAGGACAGCGCCCGGGTATAAGTGGCGTTGTCGGGCAGGACGGTCGGAATGATGGCCTGGAACACTGGCTTGAACGCGGCCGACAGCGCCTGGACTGCGAAGATGAGCAGGTAAATCTGCCATTCCGTGGTGACGAAGGGCAGCAGCAATACGAGGCCCGCCCGTATGACGTCGCTGGTCACCAGGATGGACTTGCGCGATGTGCGATGCGCCAGCCCGCCGCAGATCGGCGCCAGGAACACGTAGGCGATCATCTTGATCGACAGGGCCGTGGCCAACACCGGCGCCGCCTGTCCGCCGGTCAGCCGGTAGGCCAGCAGTTGCAGGCCGACGGTGCTCAGGCCCGTTCCGACCAGGGCGATGACCTGGGCCGCGAACAGCCGCCGGAAACCCGCGTAGCGGAACGGGTTGTCCTGCATGGGAAGCGTGTTCTTGTTCATTGCCGGGAGCGCGCGTAGAGCCGGCGCAGTTCCGTTTTCTGGAGCTTGCCCTGCGGGCTGATCGGCAATTCGCTCACGATCTTCACCTGTTTGGGAATCTTATAGCGCGCCAGGTTGGCCCGGCATTGTTCCAGGACTTCCCCGGCGGTTACCTGCCTGCCCTTGCGCGGCAGGACCAGCGCCATCCCGACTTCGCCCCACTTGGGATCCCGCACCCCGATCACGCCCGCCATGCTGACCGCCGGCATCTTCACGATCACGTTCTCGATCTCGGTCGGATACACGTTCTCGCCGCCGGAAATGTACATGTCCTTGATCCGGTCCACCATGAAAAGCGTTCCGTCCTCGTCCATGCGGGCCCCGTCGCCGGTCCGGAACCAGCCGCTGACCCGGGACGCGGCGGTGAGCTCCGGGTCGCGCCAGTACCCCGGCGTAACGCCCGGGCCCCGCAGCTGGATCTCGCCCACCTCGCCGGGAGGCAGCTCATTGCCTTCGTCGTCGCCGATCTGCAACTCCACGTGCATCATCGCCTGGCCCGCCGAACCCAGCATCTCGCGGGCGCGGTACGGCGGAGTCAGCGTGACGCTGAAACACTCGGTCAGCCCGTAGGACTGCGCCAGGGCCACGCCCTTGGCTTCCCAGGTTCGCAGCAGTTGCATGGATACGGGAGCGCTGCCCACGCCCAGGCAAACCAGCGTCGGAAAGCTGGCGTTTTCGAATCCCGGCAACTCGCTCATCATCAGGTAATGCGTGGGCACGCCGATGCAATGCGTAATCCCCATTTCGGCATCCACCAGGTAGCTCAGGCATTTCTCCGCGTCCCAGCGGGGCATCACATAAAGGCATCCCCCGTAGTGGAACAGCGGCGTGCCTGCCCCGTTCAGACCGGCGGTATGAAACAGCGGGGCGTAGGTCAGGCTGACGGAATCCCGCGACATGCCGGCGTGCAATGCGGCGCACAGCACCGTGTTGTGGGTCATGCGGTAGTTGTACGTCACGCCCTTGGGCCTGCCGGTGGTCCCGGAGGTGTACAGGAGACAGTTGAGATCATCGCCGGCGAGTTCCGGCATGACCGTCTCCGGGCCGTGGCCGGCAATCAGCTTCTCGTAATCCGAACTGCTGCCGGCGCGGCGGATGAGCGTCGCCCCCTGTTCCCAGCCTTGCGCCAGCGCGGCGTATTCCTCGTCGCAGAACAGCACCTTCGGCTCGCCGTGCGCGAGCAGGGCGGCGAGTTCCACGGGGTGCAGCCGCCAGTTCAGCGGCACGAAGATCGCGCCCAGCTTCCAGCAGGCAAACATGAGTTCGTAGAAGTCGGTGCTGTTGGCCGCGATGATGGCCACGCGGTCGCCTTTGCCCACGTCGTGCTCCGCGGCCAGACCGGTAGCCAGCCGCGCACTGCGGTCGTTGATTTGCGCGTACGTGAAGCGCCGGCCGGTTCCCAGGTCCACGCAGGCCGGCGAATCGCCGTTGTAGCGAGCGTGGTAGGCCAGCCAGTCGTAGACCCTGTCGCTGCTCAATTGGCGCTCCTCATGCGCTGGCTGACCCCTGCCCGTGGAAAGAGAGGGTAAATTGCATTAGGCTGCCCCTTTACGCAAGTGCCGACGGGAGGATTGTTCATGGCATACGAGGATTTTCGGGCCTTTCTTGATCTGCTGGAGGAGCGCGGCGACTTGCGCCGCATCGCGGAACCGCTGTCGGCGGCGCTGAACGAATCCGATCTGCAGCCGCTCATGGCGCTTCTGCACAGCGGCGCCAACCGCGCCCTGATCCTGGAGAACCTGACCGGCTACAACACGCCGGACGTTCCCGTCGCCTTCAATCCCTACGGCTCGCGCGAACGCACCGCGCTGTGCATCGACGAGGAGGACGTGCTCGAAGCCAAGCGCAAGCTCGCCCGCGTGCTTGCGGACCCCGCAGGCTGGCACAAACCGGTGATGGTGGACCGGGCGGACGCACCGTGCAAGGACGTGGTGATACCCGAGGACGAGGTGTCGCTGGGCAAGCATATTCCGCACGTGTGGTTCGGAAAGGAGGGGCCGGCCTACATCACCAACGGCATCGCGATCACAAAGGACCCGGAGACCGGCGCCCGCAACGTGGGCTGGTACCGCCATACGCAGCTCTGGAACGCCCAGCATCCGGCCGGCGGCGAGTATTCGCAGCACAAGCAGGACCGCTCCCTGGCCGTTTTCGTGTACTGGAACCCGCCGATGAACCACGGCGGCCTGCACCTGGCCAAGGCCATAGCCGCCGGCAAGACCCTGGAAATAGCGATTGCCTGCAATTGCGACCCGGCGATCCACCTGGCGTCGGCCACCGGCCTGCCGTTTGGTCAGGACGAGTACGACTTTGCCGGCGGGCTGCGCGGGGCGCCGGTCAAGCTCGTGAAGTGCGACACGGTGGACATCGAAGTCCCTGCCACCGCGGAGTACGTGCTGGAAGGCGAGTTCCTCCCCGGGCAGCAGGAGCAGATCGGCTGGCATTCCAATCCCCTTGGCTATTACGACAAGGTCCAGGTATTCCCGCTGATGCAGGTCAACCACATCACCCATCGCAGGAACCCGATATGGCACTCGACGATGGAGATGGTGCCGCCGTTCGATCACAACTACCTGGCGCTGCTGCCGGTGGAGGGCGAAGTCTTAAGCGACCTGGGGCGCAAGATTCCCGAAGTCAAGGACGTAGTGGTGACGCCCAACATGACCTACATCGTGCAATTGAGCGTGGACGGCGCCACCAAGCCGCACTCGGAATTCGGCAAGTACGTGCTGCACGCCGTCTGGGGCGCGGCCGGGCGTTGGGGGCGTACCGCCAAGCTGGTCATCGTGGTGGGCCCGGACGTCGATCCGTACGACCTGAAATCGGTGGAATGGGCGATCATGACCCGGGTGCAGCCGGTCTCGGACATCATCATGAACCCCTCCGGCCAGGCTTTCGTACTGGATCCCTCGGCGCCGAAGTCGGCCCAGGGCGTGCCGGTGCAGTCCGAGCAGATGGGAATCGACGCCACGGTGAAGATTCCGGAACGGTTCACGGACTACCCGGAGGTCAGCCAGGCCGATCCCGCCGACGTGGCGGCGCTGGCCGAGCGCCTGGGCGACGCCGTCGACTAGCGTTAACAGGCCCTGACATTGGCGGAGCCGGTCGATCTTTCGAAGCTTCCGCGGCTGACGAGCCGCGAGGCGGTCGGCGGCGAACTGGTTTCGGTGGACGCCGAGGCGGGCGTAGTCACCGCACGCTACAGTCCTCCGCCGGAACTGGCCAACCCGATCGGTTCGCTGCAGGGCGGCTATGCGCTGGCCATACTGGACGATGTCAGCGGCTCCACCACCTGGTTCGGCGGAGGCGGGCGCCCGTTTACAACGGCGCAGATTTCCGCCAACTTCCTCAAGGCCGTGCCCATGGGCGAACCGCTCATGGGGCAGGCGCGGATAATGCACAACGGCCGCCGCCAGTCCGTGGTGGAGGCGGAACTGAAGCGAGAGAAGGACGGCGCCGTGCTGGTCCGGGCCACGGTGATGAACGTATTCCTGAAATAGGGGGCGTCGCGCGCCCTTGAACTGATGGTGGACATGAAAAAGCTCACCGCACCTGCACAAGCGGTGCGCGACGACGTGCGCCGGGCGCTGCGCGAAGACGTGGGCGCCGGCGACGTGTCAGCCGATTTGCTGCCCGGCGATTCCCCTGCCGCGGCGGCGGTCGTGGCGCGTGAAGAGTGCGTGCTGTGCGGGCGCGACTGGTTCGAGGAGGTGTTTCGCGCCTGCGACGAACGCATCGTCGTGCGCTGGCGGGTTGCCGAGGGCGCGGTCACGACGGCGGGCGAGGCCGTCTGCGAGCTTGAGGGGCCGGTGCGGGGGCTGCTGAGCGGCGAGCGGTCGGCCCTGAATTTTCTGCAGATGCTGTCGGCCGTAGCGACCCATACGCGCGCCATGGTGAAGGCGCTGGAGGGCTTTCGCGCGGTGCTCCTGGATACCCGCAAGACGCTGCCCGGTCTGCGCGCGGCGCAGAAATACGCGGTGCGCGTGGGCGGCGGAAGCAATCACCGCATGGGCCTGTACGACGCCGTATTGCTCAAGGAAAACCACGTTGCAGCCGCGGGCAGTGTTCGTGCAGCGCTCAAGGCCGCCTCGGGCGTCGAGGCGGCCCTCCCGATCACGGTGGAAGTGCAGGACCTCGAGGAGTTTGCAGAGGCCCTGGACGCCGGTGCACGGTGGGTAATGCTGGACAACTTCACCCTGGATCAATTGGCTGCGGCCGTCAACGCACGCGACCGCCGGGGGTTGGAAGTGACATTGGAAGCTTCAGGCGGAATCGGGCCGGAAAACGTTGCCGAAGTCGCCGCCACCGGCGTGGACCGCATCTCCTGCGGCGCCCTGACCAAAAACATCAGGGCGTGCGATTTCTCCATGCGGATCACGGCCTGACTCCGGAAACAGGACCTCGCCCCGCCACAGTCGCTGGATTCCTATAGAATCGGGAGCCAATCCTGCGTCTTCAAGGTTGCCTGCATGTCCTGGTGGTTGTGGATCGTTTTCGGCGTGGTTCTGCTGGTGGCCGAGGTTTCCATAGACGCGGCCTTCTGGCTGCTTTTCATCGGATTGAGCGCCGTCCTGGTGGGACTCGGCGGCTTTTTCGGCCTGACTGGCGACCCGGTGGCGCAATGGCTCTTGTTTGCCGGCCTTTCGCTTGTGCTTCTGTATTTCTTCCGGGGCCGCTTGCGGGCCGCTGCCATGCGCCGCAAGGGCGCACCGGTCGATGCGGTAGTCGGGGAAGACGCAATTGCGGTATCGGCCATGGCCGCAGGCGCCCTGGGCAAGGCAACGCTGCGCGGCGCCGAATGGGATGCCCGCAACGTCGGTTCATCGGAAATACCCCGGGGTGCGCGGGTGCGCGTCGCGCGCGTCAATCAACTGGTTCTTGAACTGAAGCAGGACTAGTGTGCTGTCCCATAAGTTCGTTGCCTTTCAGCGTGTCCCCTGTGGCGTGTGGCGAGGCGCGTTCCGCCGGGAATGGTGGTTCCCATTGCCAAGGAGCGCAACGCGGCCACGGGCCACAGGGGCCGCGCCCTTCGGGAGCGGGCCTGAAGCGCCACTGCGGCGTTGCCGCCCTGGGCAATACGTGCAGTATTCCCTGCGGACGTCGCCTTGCATTGACGCTTCAGGCCCGCTCTGAAAGGCAACGAACTTATGGGACAGCACACTGACGGCTTGACACTACACTAGCCTCTGCATACGCAAACTTCGAGTCCTGATTTATGGAAACAACAACAATTTTCAGCTTGATCGTGGTTGGCGCCCTGGCCATCCTGGTCATCGTCGTCATCGCCAAGACTGCCGTGGTGGTGCCGCAACAGTCCGCCTACGTGGTGGAAACCCTCGGGCGCTACAGCAACACGATGCGGGCGGGATTTCACATTCTCATCCCTTTCATTCAGCGAGTGGCCTACAGACACACGCTCAAGGAGCAGGCGGTGGATATACCGGAGCAGATCTGCATTACCCGCGACAATGTGCAGGTGGGCGTGGACGGCGTGCTGTATCTGCAGGTTCTTGAGGCCAGGGACGCCTCCTACGGGATTACCGATTACCTGTTCGCCATCTCGCAACTGGCCCAGACCACCTTGCGCAGCGAGGTCGGAAAACTCGACCTGGACCGCACCTTCGAGGAACGGGCCTCAATCAATTCCTCGGTCGTTTCGGAATTGGACAAGGCCACCAGCGCGTGGGGGATCAAGGTTCTCCGTTACGAGATCAAGAACATCAATCCTCCCAGGGACGTGCTGGCCGCAATGGAAAAGCAGATGCGGGCCGAGCGAGAGAAACGCGCCGTGGTGCTGACATCCGAAGGCGAGCGGGATGCGCAGATCAATAACGCCGAAGGCGACAAGCAGCGCGTCATCAAGGAGTCGGAGGCGGCCAAGCAGAAGCAGATCAACGAGGCCGAAGGCGAGGCAGAGGCGATTCTGGCTGTTGCCACAGCCACCGCCGAGGGTTTGCGGCGAGTGGCCGAAGCGGTACACGCAGAGGGCGGCGAAAGCGCCATGCGCCTGCGCGTCGCCGAGCAGTACGTGGAGCAGTTCGGACGGCTGGGCCAGGAGGGCAACACATTCGTCGTGCCCGCGGACATGGGCAATATGGCCTCGATGTTCACGCTCGCAACCTCAATCCTCAAGGGCAGCGGCAAGCAGGATGGAAATTAGCCGGTCTTGCCGGCCGCGCGCCAGAGAAGTTGTTGATCCAGGCCGAGGCTCTTATTGTTCAGACTCTGACTACCACTCGACCCAAAGAGTGATCTTGGATTATCGGCTGCCGCAGACGTGCGTGGAGCGCCTGATGAGCGCTCGCTCTTCAACAAAATCTGAGGTTTCTTTGTTGAATGCATGGCGCGCCTGGATGTCCCAGCCCAAGTCCATTGTGTAATCCGTCTCCGTATCAAATTGTGGCCAATCAGGAAGACCAGGGCCGTTAGGATTGCCGGTCTTGGCGAAATTCAGCCAGTAACCTCGAACGATTTCGCCAAAGCGCCTGTCGTCATCGTTCAGTTCCACCGCCACGGGCCGGTGGTAGTCGGGCTGATCCCAAATGTGACCGAAAAGATAGGGGACCTCCATGCCGTGCGGTGCGCCAGGCGTAGTTGATCGCAGGCTTTCCGGAAGATACGTGACATGGTAGTGCCAGGCCGGTGCGGAAACAGATTGCATTTCCTTTGCCAGGTGTCGGGTAGAGGCAAAAAACAAGCCCTCGCCAAACCACCTCTGCGAAACGCCAATTCGCGTCCATTTGTCATTGAATATTGCAAGATCATCTTCGCTCAAACCCTCGAGCAGGGAACTTGCCATAAACCACTTTGCAATCAGGGGAACGTTGTCTATCTGGTTCCATTCCCAGTTGCTGACGCCAGTCATGTAAGGGACGTTATGTTGACGCCCCTGTTCGAACATTTTCGCGATATCACCCGGTACCAAGTTGCCCTCAATGACGGGATTAAGTACAAGGTCGGGCGGCGGATATTGGATCAGCGTTTCGACCGGAAGTGAACGTAACGCGCTGGCCACCTCATCAGAAGTGCCAGAAAGTCCAACATGTTTGGCGAATTCAACACCCGCATCTTCCATCGACGCGTAAGCCGCGCCCGGAAGACTCCGTTGGGACAGATGACGGGAGCAATCCAGTTGGACGGCACTGCCCTGCGCAATGGCTCTATGGAACAATCCCCTTGATTGCGGCGTGATCATCAGGAAGTTGACCATGACGCCACCTGCCGAATGACCGAAAATCGTAATGCTTTCCGGGTCGCCGCCGATTGCTTCAACATTGTCGCTGACCCATTGAAGTGCGGCTATGGCGTCCATAAGCGAATAATTTGCGAGCAATTCGTCGCTCTGGAGTCGGGATAGGGCGGGATGCGCGAACCGACCCAACAATCCCAGGCGGTAATTTGGGGTGACAACAATTACACCTTCAGAGGCGAGATCGTCACCGGTCCACACGGGCCAGCTTGACGACGCGTACTTCCACGCGCTGCCGTGAAAATACACCATGACGGGTAGTTTTTCCCCCGCGGCGTGCTTGGGTCGCCAGATATTCAGAGTGAGACAATCTTCACTAATCCCGACTGACCGAAGATGTTCTTTGGCCCACTCCGGGCGGCTATCAGGAATGGTTTGCGGGCAGGCGTGACCAAACTCGCCGGAATTTCTTATTCGGGCGGACGCTGCGAAGGGCTGCGGAGGGCGCCAACGCAATGCGCCAACAGGCGGGGCCGCATAAGGAACGCCCTTCCAGGACAGGACATCATCCTCGATCACACCGCGCAACTGGCCACTTGTAGTTTCAATCAGTGTTTCGTCGGGCTGGCTATTTGCGTTTCTTATGCAAGTCATGTTGGTCAGCACTAATGCGCACATGATCATCAACCGCATTGACTTTGGTGTTTTGCGATTCATCCGAATCACGCTATCCAAGTTCCCGTTTACATCACTACTCAAGTCTCAATCCGGCTCAAGCACCACGAGTTCGGTGATCATGCCCAGCCCCGCATGGTTGAAGATGTGGCAGTGAAATAGCCATCGACCGGCGCCACCGCCCGGCTCGCCGGTTTCGATGTAGGGTCGGTCTTCCAGCCGGACTCTCATTACGAGGATGTGATTTGGGGGAACGTCCACCGTGTCCACGAACTCGGACGGATACTCAAATACGACAGTTTCTTCTGCATCTCTGCGCTCTATCAGACGAACGGGCTGAAACGAAAAACCATGCAAATGCATCGGATGATGCATCTGCGTGCGGTTATGGAGCCGCAATTCAAGAAGGTCGCCCAGACGTGCCCAGCGGCTCGAGTGCACATGAGGAACTGCGCGAAAATCGACTGCTTCCGTGCCCTCAAGCTGAATGCCGTGAATTCCATCCATGGATTCGCGCATACCGACGATCGCTAAACTGATTGTCTCGTCAGACAGGCCTGGCTGTGGCTCATCAAAAGTATAAGGATCCAGGAGATGATCTTTGATTTCCTCATTACGGATGTCCACGACCGGATCGTTGATCGCCGGATGGACTCTCAACGGATCGCCAGCTTCAATTGCGAAAACGGGACTCCCGGTATTCTCGACGATCCGAAAATGGGCTACCGGCACGGTGGGTATGTTTCCGTATCCATTCGGGTATTCCTGAGTGCCGTAATGCCGAAAATCCAATGTCCAAAGCGTGAGTACGTCGCCAACCCTGGCGTCTTCAGGTATTTGTAAGACGACGTCCTTTCGCGTCGCATTCGCGAGGAGAATCTCGCCGCCGTCGAACTTGAAGTCCAGACCTTGTTGCACACCGCCCTCAAGACGCACATAGTCCAATAGTCCGCCTTCGCCGCCTATGCGATAGAGAGGGACTTTTGCCCCCTGTTGGTCAGTGAGACGCAGCCGAAAGTAACGGGCAACGGAAGCATTCAGGATTTGCAGGCGCACCCCTTGACCGGCCCGCACATCAATAAAGTCATTACCATCCTCCACGGCGCCGGGTGCGTCCGGAGAGCCTTCCCGTGGGGCTGCCCTCAGCCCATTCGTCAAAACCAGCTGCCCCTCATTGACGCGGCAATCGAACTGCGGGCCACAGTTGACGGGCGGCATCACATTGGGGATATCTCCGGCGGCGAGAGGGCCCGAGTCCAGAAGATTACCGTGATTGTCCCGCGGTGTTTCGCAAAGGTCTTTCGGTGTGGGGTAAGCGGAGTGCCCGGCATAAGGGCCGTACTGGTTGCTGAAGGCCCAGGGTTTGTGCGGGTCCTCGGTGAAAGTTGCAAAATCGTTCTTGCCGGGTTCCTTGCAGACCGTCGTATCCGACAACATCAAGGTATGCGTTTGCGAGGGAAGTACACCAAGCTCAGTCAGTGCCTCGTCTGCATGGTCGGTGACGATGATCGATCCGAAAAGTCCCTTGAACTCTTTATTCGCGGGCATCGAGTGAGAGTGGTACCAGAATATTCCGGGGCGGGTCACGCGGAACCTGTAAGTAAAGGTCTCGCCGGTCATAACCGGATTTTGCGTTATGGTCGTGCCGTCATTTGGGTTGTCGAGTTCGATGCCATGCCAGTGTACGGTCATGGGTTCGTCGAGGCGGTTTGTGAAATGGGCAATGACCTTGTCGCCCACCTTCAGGCGCAATTCCGGACCAGGCGTTCCGCCGTTGAATGTGTAGGCATTTGCCATCAAGCCGTTACCCGTAAGGTCGACCGGCAATTCTTCTGCGACAAGTTCGAATTCAAGTACGGTCGGTGAAGCGTCCAGATCCTCAACCGTCGGCAACGAGCCGGGTCCGGTAGCGCTGTTTGCCGCTTGTGGCTCCAATAGAGCGGCGCAGGCCGCAAATACAAAGCCAACCAATTTCAAGGGACGACTCACTCTGCGCGGCGAGCTGACATGCGTCCGGCGGTCCAGGAGTTGGCCTGGGGTTCAGGGGGCTGAAAGATCGGTGGGCCGGCGTCAAGGCGTATTTCCTTGGTCCAATATCCTTCAAGCGTAACGACCTGCCCTGAGGCATCAGTCACCACTTTCAGCAACAGGTTGTCGAGGCCGTAGTCCTGCTTGTCGCTGCCCCAGACAGTTTGGCCCTTGAGGCAAGAGTCGCCGCCGACGTTGTCCCTACACGCCTGGCCCTCAACCACAGCGGTTGACTGAGCGCCGATATTTCCTCCCAGGGCTTCACCTCGTGCAATAGATGCGCTGCCCGGTGTTTGCCAGTCACCCTGAGCGTTTTGGCCGGTTTCGATCTGTTGGGCATGCTCTGCAGGAAAACAATCGTCCGGATGATCGGCAAGGCAGATCTGCGAAGGGAAGCCCCTTGAAGCAATGACGTAGTCAAACCCGCCGTGAGCATTGGGCGTGGCGGAATCCACGGCCATCGGCGCAACCGTATGAGTAATGTTCTTCCACGAGTGAACCGCGCGCGGCTGTGCGTTGACGTTACCGCCCTGCACTGAACGGATTTCCGGAATGTTTGTAATCAAACTGCGAGCCGCAGGTCCCACGATCAGTGTCGCGCTTATCAGATCATCCTCCGGGTCGCCCGACGATTGATCGTCAATCGTGACAGTCCCGGTCATCATTGGGGCGTGGCGAGCGTCTCCCGCCGACGGCACGTAAAGCGGGTCGGCCAATTCGCTATCAATTTCGAAATAGACGGCATTCGAAACCGGACCGACCCATGGCAATGGATTGCCCACAAGTTCCTCAGTTACGCGGCTGTAGGAGCAATCGCTCAAGTAGAAGAATTTTGACAAATGCAAGCAATTGTTTTCCTGGCTGTTGTTGAACTTGCCTTCAACATTGGTTGTAACCGATCCGGCGACGGCTGATTCAGTACCAGCAAACGCAATGAGAACGATCACTGCAGTCGTGGCCACTCTATCGATGGATTGCATACCAGCACGTCCTCTCCAAGATTGTGTGCTCACGCTTCCATGGGCTCTGCAAACCACCAGCGATGGCCCTGGAAATCTTCGGCCAAATAAACGCGGTTGCCGTAATCCCGGTCGCCGGGCTCAATGTGAATCTTCGCTCCCGCGGCCCGTGCCTGCTTGCAATGCTCTTCGACATCATCAACGTAAACGTGAAGCGTCTGGGTATTTATGCCGTCAATGGAATGGGGACTCTTCAGTTCCCTGACCTTGGCTGCATCTCCGACCATGATCATGCCGTCCCCGAACACCAGCTCCGAATGCTGAAGTTTGCCGTCTGGTGACTGGATCTTGAGTCGAACCTCGAAGCCGAAGGCTTCACATAGCCAGTCCATCGCAGCGATCGGGTCATCGTAGTAGACGTTTGATGCAATACGGGTGTAACCATCAGGGATTGGTTTCATTTTGAAGTCTCCTTCTCGAGCGCTTGATCCTGTAGTCCTGTCAGGGACGTGGCGGCTCCTCGGCAGCAATGGATACGCGGTGAAACAATCGGCGCCCGTCGAAATGATCATCGATGCGCTTATGCGCTGTGCATCGATTGTCCCAAATGCAGACTGATCGGGGGTCCCAATTCCAGCGACATTGAAATTCGGGCTTGGCGATATGTTTTCTCAGAAACCGCAAGATCGCGTCACTCTCGTCGTTTTCAAGATCATTGATATGACGGGTACGGAAAGGGTCTACAAAGAGCGCTGACCTCCCGGTCTCAGGATGTCTGTGAACGACGGGGTGGTTGATGGGCGGATGCCAAAACATATCCAACATCCGTTTCATTGCCGGCTCGGCACTGATGAAGCGTTCGACCATAGCGAAATCGAGCTTCGGAAACGTAGCGGTCTTTCCGGTCAACAGTTTCTTCATGCTGTCCGACAGACGGTCGTAGGCGTCGTACATGTTTACCCATATCGTGTCTCCCCCGGCTTCTGGCGTCTCCAGACAATAGAGAACGGCTCCTTTGGACGGTATGTCTCTTGAGGAAACATCGATATGAATCGTGTCTGTCGGCGGCGCATTTTCCATCCATGCGGTCTGCTCGAAGATCTCGACGTCCGGTTCTTCCTTGACTCTGAGTTCCGGAGGAATGAAGGGAAGAATCTCGGGCTTGCCAAATAAAGAGGCGAATGCCTTGAACTGAGGAGGAGTCAAAGTCTGGTCGCGAAAGAAGAGCACCTGGTGCTTTAGCCAGGCGTCGTGAAGCTGACTCACAACCGAAGCGTCCAGGGTATGGGAAAGATCCAATCCCGTGACTTCCGCGCCCAGTGCCCCGGCCAGAGGTCGAAGATCAAAATTCTGGTCCGTCATCACAATACCTCCGTTATTCGCATTGCATCAGGGGTGACCCACTGGACCAGCGCTGCTGCTGGCCAGAAAACTGGCGTTCATTGATCGTTGCCGCATTTCCTTTTACCGGGCACCACGCCGATAAAAGATACCAAGTAGTATGAAATAAGCATAAAACCTTACTATACGGTTTGTTTTTTGCCTGTCAATTGGACCTTTTATCAAATGAATGCCAAGAAACGCCCCACTTTTTGTAACGTAATGGTCGCGTATTTCAAACAAAAATTTACTACTTGGTATACTTAGACCGATATGGAGGTTGAGACTTTGACAGACTTAGCGATTCAAACGGAGGCCGTGCGCGGCAAGAGGCAGTGGAACAGAGAGCAAAACAAGCGGGCTATGTTGAACGCTTTCGAATTAATCCTCGTGCGGGACGGAATTCACAATCTGCGGACGCAAACACTGATGGACGAAGCGGGCTTGGGAAAGCCTGCCCTGTACAGCTACTTTGGTGGCATGTCCGGCCTCCTCAAGGCCTGGCTGAAGAAGAATCCGCTTTGGCCACAGGCGACCGATCTCGTGGACGGACACGAATACGGCGAGCTCGACCGACTGCCGGTCATGGAACGCATTCGATTGAGCCTTATTGGCGCAGCCAATCATTGGCACGAAAATGAAGCTGTAGCGCGGCTCATGGCGGAGGAACTCTCGGGGCCCACACCCTTCTCGAAAACGTTGGCTGAGCTTCGACGGCAAAAACAGGATGAGGTCACCCAAGATCTGGCGAGCGACGCGGAAGTTCTCGCGCGAGACAATTGGAGAATACTCGTCGTTCTCTATGCCGCGGTGTCGTTTGCCTCAATGCGGCGGCTTTCGGATACGCAGTACCTGAACCTTGAGCTTCACACGGACGAAGGCTGGAAGGACTTCCTGTCCATGATTTCCGAATTGATTGACGATCTCGCACTTGCGGCCACCGTAAAACAGGCCGCAAGAGAATCGGTCGAACGCCAGGAGAGCAAATCCCGATGAAGATGCTCATCGGCATGGCGCGCAGCAGGCTGACTGCGTATCCCGCGGCTTGGGGGACATTATCAAGGGGGTATGTCATGGCCAAAATCCAAACAAAGATCGGGTTAGTTGCAGCAACGATGCTTGCTGCTTCGGGGTACGCGGGGCTTGCGAATGCTCAGGAAGGCGCCGCAGCACTGGAGGAAATCGTCGTCACTGCGCGCAGGGTCGAGGAGCGGCTGCAGGACGTGCCGTTGGCTATCTCGGCATTCAGCGCCGCCGAAATCGCATCCGCGTCGATCGAGAATCTTGATGACGTGGCAAATTTCACGCCGGGCATGACCTTTTCCAATTTGTTTGGCGAGTTTCTGCCCGTGCCCGTGATCCGGGGAATCGCGCCTACTGCAGTCCAGGGCCGGGAGAACAATGCGGCGATCTTCGTTGACGGCGTGTTTATCTCCGGTCGCGAAGGACTGAACTTCAGTCAGCTCGACCTCGAGCGCATCGAGGTGGTCAAGGGGCCCCAGGCGGCCATGTATGGCCGTAACAGCTTCAGCGGCGCGATCAATTTCGTCACCGCACGTCCGACGGACGAGTTTCAGGGCAAGGCGGAATTGACTCTCGGGGACAACGGTCGAGTCGTATTGTCCGGCGCGGTAAGTGGTCCCATCATCGAGGGCAAGATGCGCGGTCGACTCGCGATCATGAAGAATGAATGGGATGGTTCCTACGAGAACCAGGTGACCGATGGTCCAGACATCGGCGGATTCAACTACGAGACCTTCCAGGGCAGCCTTCATTTCACGCCAACGGAGCAATCCGAGATAGGCCTGTCACTTTATGTCTCGAACGATGACATCGACAATTCCGCCGTGAGCGCCCTGACGATGAACTGCGAGAACACCAGCGCCCGGGGCGAGAGACTGGCAAATTATTGTGGTGAGTTACCCTCAATCGCCGAGGACGACTTAAGCGTGATATCCCGTGCCACCGGCGAGAATCGGGACGTGGTTCGCGGCAGCGTCACCTTGCGACTGGATCACGAGCTCGGAACATTCGCCGCGTCATCGGGGTATTCCAACGTAGATCAGACCTTTCTTGTGGACGGCTCCCGTGGCGATGGGACAACGAGGCTCGCCTATCAGTCGCGATTCTCGCCGTTTCCGCGTGCCTATGCGCTGGGCACCTTCGATACGGAATGGCTGCAAATCGGCCCGGGCGATGAGACTGAGGAGTTTAGCCAGGAGATACGGTTCACGAGTCCGGAAGACCGCGCCTTGCGCTACAGCGTTGGGGCCTACTATTACACGGTCGATGCGGAGGCCAAGACGAGTGGCGTCGTCTCCTTGACACCGCAGCCATTCGGTTTTTCCAACTTCTGTCCCTGCGTCGAGTTCTTCCCTGGCGTCGGGTTCGCCGTCCCGGCGTTTCCTGGAACATCGATAGGCGACCTGGCTCTTCGCCAATGGTTTTCGGGGGCCACTGGCGACGCCCGCGATGAAGTCGAATTTGTAAACGAGACGGACGCGTGGGCCGTATTCGGGTCCGTTGACTGGGACCTGTCCGAACGCCTGACCGGCCGCGTGGAATTGCGCTACACGGATGAAGACAGGAGAGTCCAGGATTTCGAGGGTGGATATGATCTGAACAACACTTGGGACTTCCTTACCTGGCGTGCGACCCTGGACTACAAGCCCTCGCAGAACACCATGTTTTACGGATCCATAGCAGGAGCCGAAAAAAGCGGTGATTTCGACTTTGATACCGATACGAATATCAACGGCGAAATGGTCTCTGTGGTCAGCTACATCGACCCGGAAAAGAACACGTCGTTTGAGCTGGGCGTGAAGGGCACGTACCTGGGCGGCCGCTTAAACAGCGACATCGCCGTGTATTTCATCGATTGGTCCAAGATCGTGATCCCGCAACTGGTAGCGGTGGACCCGAACGGAGTCCCGCTGACCGAGCTCCTGCAGCTGGACATGAATGCCGGCGACGCATCCGTGCAAGGCCTTGAGGCGACGTTGACTTTCGCTTTCACCGACAACCTGACCGGGTCACTGGGCTTTTCTCTGACGGATTCCGAGTTCGACGACGCCAAGATAGAGTCATTTGCCGACTTTCCCAGCTTCGCACCGGATGGCGACGTGTCCGGTAACGAGTTGTTGCGCCAGTCCGCAGTCCAGGCGAACGGCACGCTTACCTACCGGCGCGAATTTCGAGGTGATATGGACTGGTATGTGCGTGGTGACGTGCTGCATACCGGCAGTCAGTGGCTAGGGGCGCCCAACCAGGCGGAAATACCTGCCCATACCTACGTGAATCTGCGCCTGGGACTCGATTCGGAGCGTTTCACACTGGAAGTGTGGTCGGAGAATCTATTCGATGACGACAAGCCTATAGCAGGGTTCCGCGACGTCTTTTTTGCGAACGCTCTGCCCGGGGGAGGCGCCGGCGGCTTCTTCGATACCTTGTTCCCGTTCCGGATTACCTTGTCTCACCCACGCCGTCGTCAGGTGGGCGTTACGGCACGTTTCCGGTTCTAGGCAGGTAACGCGTCAGCGCCTGCGACTTCTCGATGCGCCTGGGAGCGAGGGCGTCTCGCCCTCTTCACAGGGAGTAAAACCGAGCGCGCTTGGTGTCTGGAGGGCGGGCGCCCGCCCTCCCAGGGTCAGAACATCATGCCGTGACCGGCGCCCACCATGCTCGCCAGCATCGGAATGGAAAGAAGCGTGTTGGTGCGCGAGAACAGGAAAGCGGTCCGCCGCGCCTTGTTGATCTCTTCGGCGCTGGCTTCCACGATGCCGAGCACCTTCTTCTGGTTGGGCCAGATGACGATCCACACGTTGAACAGCATGATCGATCCGAGCCAGGCGCCAAGGCCAAGCGTCAGCCCGTACAGGGCATCCCCTCCGCCCGGTACCAGACCGAGGGTAAACACGTTGATGGTGTCCTGCTTGTGAAGCAGGAAGGTGAATCCGGCCAGCCATGTGACCAGGGCGCCCCAACGGAACCACCAGAGCGCGCGGGGCGCCACGTAGCGGGTAATGGCGGCGCCACTGGGCCCGCCGTCGTCGGAGGCGGCGTCGGAAAGCGCCTGCACCTGCACGAAATTGAAGTAATACAAGAGTCCTATCCAGGTAACGCCGGCGAACACGTGCAGCCAGATCAGGAATGAGTTGACAATGTTGGCGCCGGCCATCGAACTGCCGGAGAGCGCCGCGATGGCCATGATGATCAGGGAGAGTACAAGACCGCCTACGAGCGTGCCTGTTAGTGTATTCAATGGGTTCATAACGTCCCCTCTACGTCAATTTCCGAAGCGCCGATTGTGCCACAAACGGATTACCGGCGGATTTGCGACCGGCAGCCGAAGCGAAGCCGCCGTGTACGGAGCGTGAAGCAGGACTGGCGCTGGCGCTCCAATTTCAGGGGCCGGTATCATCGCCCCGGGTTCTTGTCGAAAAGAGGCAGCGCATCATGAGCATTGTTCAACGCATTCTTGGGGCGTATTCCGTAGTCATGGCCATCGTCGTCGGCGTATTGTTTTTCCTGACTCCCGTATACGACGACGGCAGCACCGGCTACCCAACCTGGGTAGTCGTCAACTGGTTCATGGCGCCGGCCGTGTTGATCGCACTTGTGGCGAGTTTCGTATGGAAGCTCGGGCTCGGCAACAGCGGAGCGGCCGACGGCGAGCTCAGACGTTTTCTCGAGGTCAACGCGCTCTTCTATAGCGCGCTTGTCCTGGCCCTGTGGTATCTCTCGAACTGGTTCGGCGACCTGGTCGGCAGGGAGGTGCCGTTGCTGTGGTCCTTCATTGATCCCCTGTATGTGGCCGTAACCGGCGCCTGCGGCGTGCGCCTTTGGCGGGCGGGTGGGTAGCCTATAATTGTCGAGTTATTCAGACGTTTTTTCACGACCATGCAAGACAAGCAGTTAGAACAGCGCATCAGCAAGCAGATCGGGGAATTTCCACTTCTGCTGTACATGAAGGGATCGCCGGATTTTCCCCAGTGCGGGTTCTCCGCGCAGGTCGTGGCCGCGCTGAGGCAGTGCGGGAAACGCTTCGCCTACGTGGATATCCTGCAGGATCCCGATCTGCGCCAGGGTCTGAAGGAGTACTCAAACTGGCCCACCTTTCCGCAGCTTTACGTTCAGGGAGAACTGGTGGGTGGCTCCGACATCGTCACGCAGATGGCTCGCACCGGCGAGTTGCGGGAACTGGTTCAGGACCTGGACTAGCCGCCGCCGTCAGCGCAGGGCGGGATTGGACTTGTCGTTGATCCGATTGATGGCTTCGCAGAAGATCTGCGCGCAGCACTGCGCGTCGTAGAGAGCGGAATGGGCGCGCTCTTCGTTCCATTCCAGCCCGGCGGCCTGGGCGGCCAGGCTCATCACGGTCTGGCCGAACATCGCGCCGCCCAGCGTGCAGGTATCGAATACGCTGAACCGGTGAAACGGGTTGCGCTTGATGCCGCTGCGTTTGATTGCGGCGTTTAGAACGGCCAGGTCGAAATGCGCGTTGTGGCCCACCAGTATGGCGCGTGAGCAGCCCGTGGCTTTCAGTTCCCGGCGCACGACGCGGAACACGCGCCGCAAGGCTTCGCGCTCGGGCACCGCGGGCCTGAGCGGGTGGTTTGGCTTGATCCGGTTGATGCGCAGCGCCTCTTCGTCGATTTCCGCGCCTTCGAATGGCAATACGTGGAGCCAGATGTGCTCGGAAGGCGCCAGTTGGCCGTCGTCGCAGACCGTGAAGAGCACCGCGGAGATTTCCAGCAGCGCGTTGGCCTCCGGGTCGATGCCGCTGGTTTCGACATCCACCGCGACCGGCATGAAGCCGCGAAAGCGATCTTTCAGGTTCCAGGGAGCTTGCATGAGAAACGCCGTTAGAGGCCGATCCAACTACACGAAAATATTATTCTTGCCGGCCTGATTGTATGCCAGACGACCCCGTAATTCGCGCCAATCTGCTTCACGACAGCGACCCGCTGGAGACCCGCGAGTGGCTGGAATCGATCGATTCCGTGCTGCGCACCCAGGGCCCCGAACGCGCGGCTTTTCTGCTCAACCGGATCACCGACCGCGCCCGCCGCTCGGGCGCGCACATGGCCTATGGCGCCAACACCGCGTACCTCAACACCATCGACCGCGCCGACCAGCCCGAATATCCCGGTGACGTGGCCCTGGAGCGGCGGATCGAGAACTACATCCGCTGGAACGCCATGGCGATGGTGGTGCACGCCAACCGCAAGAGTTCGGAATACGGTGGCCACATTGCGACTTATGCCTCGGCGGCGACGCTGTACGAGGTGGGCTTCAACCATTTCTGGCGCGCGCCTGCCAAAGAGAACCGCGGCGACCTGGTGTATTTCCAGGGCCATTCTTCTCCCGGCATCTATGCGCGCGCCTTCCTGGAGGGCCGCTTGACCCACAGGCAGCTCGCCCGGTTCCGCCAGGAGGTGGGCGGCGGCGGTCTTTCCTCCTATCCGCATCCCTGGCTGATGCCGGATTTCTGGCAGTTCCCCACGGTTTCGATGGGCCTGGGCGCGATGATGGCGATCTTCCAGGCCCGCTTCATGCGCTACCTGGAGCATCGCGGCCTCGCCGAAATGGGCGACCGGCGCGTCTGGTGCATGCTGGGCGACGGCGAGATGGACGAGCCCGAGTCCCTGGGCGCGATCACGGTGCCGGTGCGCGAGGGGCTGGACAACCTGATCTTCGTGGTGAACTGCAACCTGCAACGGCTGGACGGGCCGGTGCGCGGCAACGGCAAGATCATCCAGGAGCTGGAGGCGGCCTTTCTGGGCGCGGGCTGGAACGTGATCAAGGCAATCTGGGGATCGCGCTGGGATCCGCTCCTGACCCGCGACCACAACGGCCTGCTTCGCCGGCGCATGGAAGAATGCGTGGACGGCGAATACCAGAACTGCAAGGCGCTGGGCGGCGAATACACCCGCGAAAAATTCTTCGGCGCGATCGAGGGCCTCAAGGACCAGGTGGCGCACATGTCCACCGAGGACATCGAGCTCTTGAACCGTGGCGGCCACGACCGGATGAAGATCTACGCGGCCTACGAGCGCGCCACGAAGCAAACGGGGCGGCCCACCGTAATCCTGGCCAAGACCGTCAAGGGTTTCGGGATGGGCGAGGGCGGCGAGAGCCGCATGACCGCCCACCAGGCCAAGAAGCTCGACCTCGAGGCGCTCAAGGAGTTCCGCGACCGGTTCAATATCCCGGTCACCGATGAGCAGCTCAAGAGCAGCAAGATTCCGTTCCGCATGCCGGAAGAGGACAGCGAGGAAATTCGCTACCTGCAGGAGCGCCGCCGCCGGCTCGGGGGTTACCTGCCTCAGCGCGTGGCCAGGGCCGCGCGGCTGAAGGTCCCGGCGCTGAGCAACTTCAAGTCGATCACCGGCGGTTCCGCCACGCGGTCCATTTCCACCACCATGGCGCTGGTCCGCATGCTGCAGATGCTGGTGCGCGACAAGTCGCTCGGCAAGCATGTGGTCCCCATCGTGCCGGACGAAGCGCGCACCTTCGGCATGGAGGGCATGTTCAAGCAGCTCGGGATCTATTCCTCGGTGGGACAGCTCTACACGCCGCAGGACTCCGAGCAGCTCATGGCCTACCGCGAGGACCGCAAGGGCCAGATCCTGGAAGAGGGCATCAACGAGGCGGGATCGTTCTGCTCCTGGCTGGCGGCGGGGACGTCGTATTCGAACCACGGCCTGCCGATGATCCCGTTTTACATCTTCTACTCGATGTTCGGCTTCCAGCGGATCGGCGATTTCATCTGGGCCGGGGGCGATTCGCAGGCGCGCGGCTTTCTGATCGGCGGCACTTCCGGGCGCACCACCCTGGCCGGCGAGGGCCTGCAGCACCAGGACGGCCACAGCCACCTGGCGGCCGCCACGGTCCCGAACTGCCTCTCGTACGACCCGGCCTATGCCTACGAACTGGTGGTGATCATCCAGGACGGACTGCGGCGAATGGCCGAGCGGCAGGAAAACGTCTTCTACTACATCACCACGATGAACGACAACTATCGCCAGCCGCCCATGCGCAGGGGTTGGCGGGAAGGCATTCTCAAGGGAATCTACCGGCTGCCGGGGGACGGGGAGGGCGACGACTCCGCCGAGCGGGTGCAGTTGTTCGGGTCCGGCGCCATCCTCAACGAAGTGCTGGGCGCGGCCGATCTTCTGCGCACGGAATACGGCGTCGAGGCGGATGTCTGGTCCGTCACCAGCTATAACCAGTTGCGGCGCGACGGCCTGGCTTGCGAGCGCTACAACCGCATGAATCCCGGCGAGACGCCGCGCCGCCCGTACCTGGCCGAAGCGCTGGGCGACGCCACCGGGCCCTTCATCGCGGCCAGCGACTACATGGCGGCGCTGCCCGATTCGATCCGGCAATGGGTTCCGGGGACGTTTATCACGCTGGGTACCGACGGCTTCGGCCGCAGCGACGGCCGTTCGGCGCTCAGAAACCACTTCGAGGTGGATGCGCGCTACATCGCCGCGGCGGCGCTCTCGGCGCTGGTCGCGGAGGGCCGGATCGATCCGGACAAGGTGTCGGAAGCGATGACGAAATGGGAAATCGATCCCGCGAAGGCCGATCCCGTTACGCTCTGACAAGGAAAGACCTTGCCCGAAGTTACCCAAGTTCGCGTGCCCGGCCTGGGCGAATTCAACGATGTGGAAGTCGTCGAGGTCGCGGTCGCTGCCGGTGAGGAAGTTGCGGCCAACGACCCGCTGATCACGCTGGAAACCGAAAAAGCGGCCATGGACGTGCCCTCGCCGTTCGATGGACGCGTGGTGAGCCTGAAGGTGGGCGTGGGCGATACGGTCAACGAGGGCGACGTGATCGCCGAACTGGAGGGCGAGGCGCCGGCGGCGGAGCCGGACGGTCCAGCGGCTGCGGCAGCGGAACCTGCCGCAGCACCCGCGCAAGCCACGGCGGCGCCTGCCTCGCAGCCGGTGGTGGCGCCGGCAGCGCCCGCGGCCGCCCAGCAGCTGCCTTCAGCCCCCGGGACCCTGCCGCCGATCGACGAGGAGGGCTTCTCCAGGGCGCACGCCTCGCCGTCGGTGCGCAAGTTCGCGCGCGAATTGGGCGTGAACCTGGCTGCGGTCGCCGGATCGGGCGTGAAGGGCCGGATCCGCAAGGCCGACGTCAAGGCCTGGGTAAAGCTGGCGCTGGAACGCGGCGCTCCCGGGGCCGGGCTGCCGGAGGTTCCGGAAGTCGATTTCTCCGCGCACGGCGAGATCGAAGTGGTTCCGCTGGGCCGGGTGCAGAAGATCTCGGGCCCGCGGCTGTGGGCGAGCTGGGTGAACCTGCCGCACGTGACCCAGCACGACGAGGCCGACATCACGGACGTCGAGGCGCGCCGCAAGGCGATGAAGGCCGAGCTGGCCGCCGATGGCGTGCGCCTGACGCTGCTGGCCTTCGTCGCGCGCGCCACCGTGCTGTGCCTGAAGGAGTTCCCGACGCTCAACGCCTCGCTCACCGACGGCGGCGCGGCGCTGGCACTGAAGAAATTCGTGCACCTGGGGTTCGCCGCCGACACCGAGCGCGGCCTGCTGGTGCCGGTGATCCGCGACGCCGACCGGCTCGACGTAGCCGGGCTGGCGCGGGCCTTCCAGGAGCTTTCCGCCAAGGCCCGCGACGGCAAGCTGGCGCCGGATGAAATGCAGGGCGGCTCGTTCACCATCTCCAGCCTGGGCGGTATCGGCGGGACCGCCTTCACGCCGATCATCAACGCGCCGGAAGTGGCGATACTCGGCGTGTCCAAGGCCCGCATGGCGCCTGTTTTCGGCGACGGAGAGTTCCGGCCGCGGCTGATGGCGCCGCTGTCGCTGTCCTACGACCACCGCGTGATCGACGGGGCCACGGCAGTGCGGTTCACGACCCGCCTGTGCGCGCTGCTGGCGGACGCGGACCGGCTGCTGGCGCCGGTCGACGACGAAGACGAAACGGGGAACGAAGAGTGAAGACGCAACTGGCGGTGCTGGGCTCCGGGCCCGGAGGTTACACGGCGGCTTTTCGGGCCGCCGATCTGGGTATGGAGGTCACTCTGGTGGAGCGCTATCCCACGCTGGGCGGCGTGTGCCTGAATGTGGGCTGTATTCCCTCCAAGGCGCTGCTGCACCTGGCGCGGGTAATGGACGAGGCCGAGCACGTCGCGGAAGCGGGCATCCGCTACCCGGCGCCGGACCTGGAGCCGACGGAGACCCGTGCCTGGGTCGAGCGCGTTGTGGGCCGGTTGACCGGCGGGCTGGCCGGCATGGCGAAGAAACGCAAGGTGACCGTGCTGGAGGGCGCCGGGCGTTTTGCCGGGCCGAACGAACTGGCCGTGGAAACCGCCGAAGGTACCGAAACGCTGGAATTCGAGCAGTGCATCATCGCCGCCGGCTCGCAAAGCCGCGCGCTGCCGAACCTGCCCGACGATCCGCGCATCATGGATTCCACCGACGCGCTGCTGCTGGACGATATTCCCAAGCGCCTGCTGGTCATCGGCGGCGGCATCATCGGCCTGGAAATGGCCACCGTTTACGCGGCGCTGGGCAGCGAGATCACGGTGGTCGAAGCGCTGGACCGGCTGATGCCGGGGCCGGACGCGGACCTGCTCAAGCCGCTGGAGCGGCGCATCCGCAAGCAGTACACCGCGATCCACACCGGCGTGATGGTGGCGTCGGCCAAGGCTGCGGACGAGGGGATCGAGGTCGTGTTCGAGGGCGAGAAGGCGCCGGATCCGGGCGTGTTCGACCGGGTGCTGGTGTCAGTGGGCCGAGTGCCCAACGGCGACAGGATCGACGCGGAAAAAGCCGGCGTTACGGTCGGCGAGCACGGCTTCATCCCGGCGGACAGGCAGCTTCGCACCAACCAGCCGCACATCTTCGCGATCGGCGACATCATCGGCCACCCCATGCTGGCGCACAAGGCCACGCACGAGGGCAAGGTCGCGGCCGAGTCCGCCGCCGGATTGAAAGTCGCCTTCGACGCCCGCGTCGTGCCGTCGGTCGCCTACACGGACCCCGAAGTAGCCTGGGTGGGCCTGACCGAGACCGAAGCGCGCGAGCAGGGCGTGGACTACGGCAAGGGCGTATTCCCCTGGGCGGCCAGCGGCCGCGCCATTTCCATGCAGCGCTCCGAAGGCATGACCAAGCTGCTGTTCGACGCCGTAGACGGCCGCATCATCGGCGGCGGCATCGTGGGCGTGAACGCCGGCGACCTCATCTCCGAAGTCGCGCACGCCATCGAAATGGGCTCCGAAGCCGAGGACCTGGGGCTCACCATCCACCCTCACCCCACGCTGTCCGAATCCGTTGGCATGGCCGCCGAGGCCTACCTCGGCACAATCACCGACCTCTACCTCCCTCGCCGCACGCCGAAGAAGGCGTAACTGCGCCGTGCCCAGGAGCCAGGGTGTCTCGCCCTCGTTTCCCCAGTCAGTCCGCGAGCCGGCGGGGCAGGCGCGCATAGAATGGCTTGGTCGTGAGTCCACGCTTGGGAGCATGCTTAAGGCAACTCTGGCCTGTTGCCTGCGTCGTATCCGCAGGCCTGTTGCAGGCGTGCTCCCAAGTCACCCCGTCGGCGCAAGCAAATTGTGCCGATTGGAATAAACGGGAATTCTTCCAGAAGGCGGACGCGACAAGGGTCCGTAAGTGCCTGGAGGCCGGCGCGGACCCGACCGCAAGGACCAAGCTGGGCGTAACGCCATTGCACGATGCGGTAAGGAGCGAAAGAGCCACCGCCTTGTCCACCATGCTGGTTTCGGCGGGCGCCGATCCCAACGCGCGCGACGAATTCGGCGACACGCCATTGCACTGGGCTACCGAAAAGGAAGACTCGGCTCTGATCGAGTGGCTGATATCCGCCGGCGCCGACCCGCACGCACGGGACCGGTGGGGAATCACCCCCCTGGCAGCGGCGGCGTATTACGGTAATCCTGCTGCGGCGGTGCTGCTGCTGGAGGCCGGCGCTGATCCCGACGCGAAGGACATTCAAGATGCAACTCCACTGCATCAGGTTGCGAGATATAACCGGAACCCGGCCGTGATGGCCGCATTACTGGATGCCGGCGCGGATGCTGCTGCGCGAGATGCGGATGGGTCTACACCCTTGCACAATGCAACGGCCGGCAATCATGGTGACATGTTCATTATGGGCACCGGTGCCCGCGGCGATCGCTACAGAAAGGACGGCGTGCATCGCGACTATTGGGCAGACATCATGCATGGGACAAAACGGCACAGCCTCAGTCCGGGCATGCTTGCCGCGCTATTGGACGCGGGCGCGAATCTTGAGGCGCGCGACGAGCAGGGCCGTACACCCCTTTTCAGGGCGGTAGGTTGGAACCGCAGTAGCGCGGTGATTGTTACCTTGCTCGAAGCCGGCGCGGATCTCAAAGCGCGCGACGACCGGGGCAACGAACCTCTGCATGCAGCGGCGAAATACGGAAGCGAAGCGGTCGTGCTGGCTCTTCTGGATGCCGGCGCCGACGCAAATGTCCGAAACGAGGACGGCGAGACCCCTCTTCATAAGGCGGCGTTCGACAGTGACTATCCGGGTGTTATCGACGCGCTCGTAGATGCCGGCGCCGACCCGAATTCGCGGGACGATAATGGCGCAACGCCACTACATGAAGCAATGATTCCCAGCGGCAACCGGGAAATTGTTGACGCCCTTTTGGGACACGGTGCGGACCCGAACGCTGGAGATAGCCGAGGCCGCACCCCGCTGCACATAGAGGCATGGGCCAGCGACGGGATTGAGGAGATTGCCGTACTGCTAGATGCCGGCGCTGATCCGCACGCGCGCGACAAGGAGGGTTCGACGCCGTTGCATCAAGCCGCGTGGGGAGCACGCAACCTCAAGACCATCGTCAGACTGTTGCAAGAGGGCGCAGATCCCAACGTTAAGAACAAGTATCTGACAACGCCCCTGCACGCGGCGGCTAGCAACAGTATTCCTTTAGTTGTTGCGAAGCTCCTGGAGTCGGGCGCCGATCCGAACGCCCGGGACAACCAGGGCGCCGTTCCTCTGCACAACGCCGCAGAGCGCAACAGGAATCCGGGCGTGATTCCGCTGCTGATTGAAGCCGGCGCGGACCCGAACGCGCGCGATCGGCACGGCGCCACGCCGTTGGATGTTTCTGTGCGCGAGAGCGGCGATCCTGCAGTGGCGGCAGCGCTGCGTGAAGCCGGCGGAAGCCTCAGCACCAGCGAAGAGATTGGCACGCTGGCCGGAGACAACACGGAAGGCGTGGACACCGGCCTGGGCTCTTTGGCGGTCTGCGCCGATTGGAACACGCCCCAGTTCTTCCAATACACCGGGGCTACACAGGTTCACGACTGTCTGGCCTCCGGCGCGGATCCAATGGCGCGTGCCGAGAGCGAAATCACTCCTTTGCATTACGCAGCTTCGGTCAGCGAGGATCCCGCGGTATTTGCCGCGCTGCTGAATGCTGGCGCCGACCTTCACGGACGCAGTCAGTACGGCTACACACCGTTGCATTTTGCGGTATGGGGAAAGGTTCGTTCAGCGGCTGTAGCGGTGCTTCTGGAGGCCGGCGCCAATCCCAGGGCCGTGACTGAGTCTGGAGCAACCCCATTGCATTGGGTGGCGCAGACTCACGGCGATGTCGGTATTGCCACAGCGCTGCTGGAAGCCGGGGCGGATCCGAACGCGCAAGACCGGGAGGGTTCGGCGCCCCTCCATTACCTGGCCCGGAGTGGCAAGAGTCCTGCCCTGGCCGTTGCGTTGATTAAGGCAGGCGCGGACCCCAACGCCAGAGAACAGACATCTGGGGATACGCTCCTGCATACCTCGGCATCGAAGAGCGGCATTGCCATGGTCAATGCTCTTCTGAATGCCGGCGCGGATCCGAACGCACGCAACGCAAGAGGTAAAACACCGTTGCATCGTGCCTCGAGTGGGGCTGGCGACCCGGCCATAGTGGCCGCTCTGATCGCTGCCGGAGCAGCAGTGGGAGTTCGAGACGAGAGCGGAATGACCCCCCTGCACAGTGCGGCATTGGAAAGTGAGAACCTGGATATCGCGGCCATGCTTATCGATGCTGGCCTTTCCCCTCGCGCACGTGACGAAGCGGGCCGTACGCCGCTACATTTGGCGGCCACCTGGAACAGCGCGGCTGTTGCGGCTTTTCTGATAGAGGCGGGCGCCGATCCCGACGCGATCGATGATTACGGCCATACGCCATTGCACTACTTGGCCGACAGCAACTTCGAACCCGACATGCTCGCTACGATTGACGTGCTGCACAAAGCGGGCGCCGATCCAAACACGCACGAAGAAGTATTCGGATCTACGCCGCTTCATGATGCGGTAGGCCGTGATACACGTCCGAGTGGATTACCTCGCAACGCAGATTCCATAACGATTGAGGCGGAGCGAGCGAAGAACGTGGCTCTGCGCCAGGCCCTGGTCGGCGCGCTCATGGACATCGGCGCCGATCCCGGCGCCCTGGACGATGCAGGCAACACACCGCTGCACAAGGCTGCCGAGGAAAGCAACGACGAAGCGGTGATTTCGTCGCTGATTGAAGCTGGCGCTGATCTGCAGGCGCTCAATTACCAGGACCAGAGGCCACTGGACCTGGCCGCTCGCGGCAGCGGCAATTCTGCGGTCGTTGCCACGCTGCTGGAACACGGCGCCGAACCTAATGTCGGCCGCACGGCTGCAATCACCCCGTTGCATCACGCGACCTCCGGCTCCGCGGATCTGGCCAATGTGTTGTTACTGCTGGATGCCGGTGCGGATCCGATGGCCAGGGACATCTCCGGCAATACGCCGCTGCATCGTTTGGAACGCGCGAACAGCCCTGATGTGGTCGTCGCACTAGTGAATCGCGGCGCCGACCCGAATGCGCGCAATCGGAGTGGGGCCTCGCCCCTGCACACCGTGGCCTCGACGAATCACAACCCTTCCGTTGTCTCCGCATTGATTGAAGCCGGCGCGGACTTCCAAGCGCGCAATGACGTCAATTCCACGCCCCTGCACGCTGCCGCTTACAACGTGAATTCCGCCGTGATCCGTGTGCTCCTAGAAGCCGGCGCCGATCCGAACGCACTCACGAATTGGGGGGATGCGCCGCTGCACAACGCAGCGTCCAACAATCCGGATCCTGCCGTGATCAGCGAACTGATTGCCGCCGGCGCCGATCCCAATGCGTGGGGAAGAGAGAAAACGGCGCCGCTGCACATTGCGGCTCGATGGGGGCGCTATCCGGTCATCGTAGGGGCCCTCCTGGACGGCGGCGCCGATCCGTTGGCGCTCGACGGAGAAGGCAAAACGCCCTATGAGCAGGCCTTGCTGAACGAAAGCCTCGAAGGCACTGAGGAACTTCAGCGGCTGAAAGCCGCCAGCGAGTGAGTGCCGGAAGCCCCCACTATGCGCCGGGCCTAGTCCTCCAGCAATCCGAACAGGCGGACGGCGATGGCGGCCGACGCGGCTGCCGCCAGGAAGGTGCCGTATCGGCCCATGGTCTGGACGAACGTGGACAGCGATTCTGTGAGCTGGTCCACAATCGGTCGAAAGTTCCCGATCAGACCGAGTTCGGCGCCGCCCCAGGCCGCTTCGAGCGCCCCAAAAACCGGGACGGCCGCGATGGCCGCAACCACGGCGCTTCCGGTCAGCGCCAGCCAGCGAAGCCGTTCGCGCCGGCGAATGCGCTTCATGACCTCCCCGACGAACCGGGTGTCGTCCACGGGCGGGTCGCCGACAGCCGCGAAAAGCGCCGCCATTTCGCGATCTACCGCTCGTTCGTTTTCAGGCTTGTGCATCGAAGTGCTCTCTTGCCTTCTTGCTGCCGCGGAGGATCAGCGACTTGACGGTCCCGAGCGGAATCCCCGTCAGTTCGCTCACCTCACCGTGCGAGTAACCGTAAGCATAATTCAGTACCATGGCGGCGCGCTCCCGCTCCGACAGAATTGAAAGGACCCGCTGCAACTCCAGGGCGCTTTCCGGCGCCTCTCGTGCAGAGCCGCCCTTAAGCGTTTTCTGATCCAGTTCAAATCGTTCCATCATCTGGTTTCTCCGGCCCGATGAGCGACGGCTCTGCAGGAACTCGTTGTATGCAATTTTCATCAGCCATTGGGCAAAGCGCGCCGTATCCTTCAGATCCCTGATCCGGGCCCAGGCACGAACGAAGGCGTCCTGGGCGAGATCGTCCGCTTCGTCATGGTCCCCGCAAAGATGCCGCAGCCACCCCCGCACGCGCCCCTGGTGCCGGGTGACCAACTCCCCGTAGGCCGCGTGATCATCGGCCCGGGCGCGAAGCACGAGTTGCTGGTCGCTCTCGCGCATGATGTTTCCCGCAAGGAGGCGATTACCTGGAGCGTGTCTTCAGAAACCACAAGGCGGTCAGTCCCAGGCCAATAAAAAAGGAAATAGTGCCCGCTACCACCATGGGATTTGGTGCGCCGTTTTCGCCCAGGAAGAAATGGTAGACCGCCGTTCCCAATCCGAACCCGATCAATGCCAGGCCCCATCGTATGTCCTGGTCCTTTCTTGGTGGACGCTTGGGATTGCTGATCGTTTCCAGAACTTCGGGCGGCAGTTCCTGGCCCCTTTCGATTGCAGCCCGGATTGTGGCCTGCAAGTCCTGGCGACCGCGATACTTGAAGTACTGGCTTCCAATGATCGACCCCCCGATCACCAGGAAAAGCGCTATGGGAACAAGAATGTCTTCCATCGTATGAATTCCTCGCAAGGATTGACGCTACATACTACCGATGCCCCTCGTGTGGCAATTGGATGCATGCGACGAATCAGATTGGGAAAGGCTGGTCGTCATGACACGATTCCCGTGTAGCACGAGAAACGTGCTACTATTCTCTTTCCCTAAGTTCTTTCGGGGACGCCATGAATCTCACCATTACTGTTGATAAAGAGGTGCTCAAGCGCGCCCGGATCCGTGCCCTGGAGCAGGATACGTCGGTAAATGCCGTGCTGAGAGAGTATTTGAACTCGTATGCCGGCATCGCAGGCACGAAGCGTGAGGCGGTGGATCGCCTGGTGAGCCTGTCGCAGGATGCTTCGTCCCGCCGCGGCGACAGCGAATGGACGCGCGAGGATTTGCATGAGCGCTGAGGTCGTTTTCGTCGACACCAATGTGCTGGTTTATCTGTTTGACGCCGATGCGCCGCGTAAACAGGTCCGCGCCCGTGCCGTATTGAACGAAGTCGCGGATAGCGCAATCGTCAGCACGCAGGTGCTGGGGGAATTTCACGTTGCCGTGACCCGCAAGCTGGCAAGACCGCTTGCGTTCGAACAGGCCCGGGCTGCCGTCGAGGCGCTTTGCGAGTTGCGGGTGCGTCCGATCCACGAGGGCCTGGTAAGGGCGGCAATTCGCCGCTCGCAAGCATCGCACTTGTCGTACTGGGACGCCCTGATCGTCGAAACCGCGATTGAAGCCGAGGCGGCCGTATTGCTCACCGAGGATATGCAGGATGGCCAGCAGTTCGGGGGTATGCGCGTGGCCAATCCTTTCCTGCAAGCTGCCTAGCCCGAGGCTATGGCTGGCGGCGGCGCCAGGCCTGGGCGATGTAGTGATCGAGGCTTACGTGGCGGCCGCCGCCGAGGTAGAACAGGGCCAGCAGCATCACGAAATAGGTCACGCCCAGTACCACGCCGTTGTTCAGGATCACGATGCTGCCGAATTCGGTGAACCAGCCGGTGTCGCCGTGCAGCGCCTCGCCCTGTTCGCGCAGGATGCGCCGGGCCTCGCTTAACCGCTCCCTCGCGTCGCCTACGTCTTCACTCGGGAAGGGACTGCGCGGGTCGGCGGTAATCTGCCAGCCGTTCTTCCAGTGCACGGTGGTGACGGCGATGGTCATAACGAACATCAGCGGGATGCACGCAAGCCGCGTGGCCAGTCCCAGCAGCAGCGCCACCGCCCCGACGACTTCAGTCGCCGTGGCCATAAAGGCCATCAGTTCGGGCAGCGGATAGCCCAGTCGATCGAAATACCGGGCGGTAAATTCAAGCCCCCTCTCGGGGTGCCACTTGTTGGTTCCGGCCACCCAGAAAACGGGCACCAGGTACAAACGGATCGCCAGGGGCGCCAGCCAGTCGACCGCGTGCAGGCGCTTCATCCCGCCGCAGGCAAACCGCACCAGGGAGTTCAGGGTATTCATCATGGCGCAGCAGAATAGCACGCCCTCGGGGAGGAGCGGGCATTCGGATTCTCGGCATCGAGGGCGAAAGCGCCTTTGCTTTCAAGAGGGGACCAATACTTGATTCCGAGGAAATCCAGCTGTAGGATGGGCTACCTTATTAGTAGATATGGGCACCCATATTGAAGACTACGATTGAGATTGCAGACGACCTGGTGAAGACTGCAAAAGCCTATGCGGCACAAGAGAACATTACGCTGCGCGCCTTGATCGAGCGCGGTCTGCGCCTGGCGCTGCGCTCGGACAGTCAGAGCAGGCGCTTCGCGCTGCGGGATGCCAGTGTAGAGGGTCGAGGTCTCAAGGCGCCTTTCAACGACGCGGACTGGGCTCGGGTTCGCGCGTCGATCTATGAGGGACGCGGCAGTTGATTGCAATGGACACCAACATCCTGGTGTATGCGCACCGGGCTGATTCGCAGTGGCATGATCGTGCAAAGTCCTGCATCAAATCGCTGGCGCAGGGACGCATCAGTTGGGGTTTGCCCTGGCCCTGTGTCCATGAGTTCCTGGCAATCGCCACTCATCCCGGAATCTTTGATCCTCCTTCAACGGTCACGCAGGCCATTGATCAGGTTAACGCCTGGCTCGAGTCTCCGGTCGCCGTGCTGATAGGTGAAAGCCAAGAGCATTGGGAAATCCTCACCGACTTGCTGCGGGAAGGCCGGGTTACCGGACCCCTGGTCCATGACGCACGCGTTGCAGCGGTATGCATTGCGCATGGAGTTACGGAGTTGTGGACGGCTGATCGTGACTTCAGCCGCTTTCCTGGCCTGGTAACCCGCAATCCCCTGCAGGGTTAACGGCGAGAAAGCCCGATCCATTGGCAGATTACGACGTTGTAGTGGTCGGGGCCGGGTTTGCCGGGCTGGCCTGCGCGCGGCAGCTCGCACAGCGCGGACTCAAGGCGCTGGTGCTCGAGAAGAAGCTGCGCGCGGGTGACCACATTCACACCACCGGCATCCTCGTCAAGGAAGCGCAGGACGAGTGGGCGGCGCCGGAGCACCTGGTCCGGGAGATCAGGCGGGTGCGCGTGTATGGGCCAAGCCTGCGTTCGGCGGCGGTGGAGCGGGACGACTATTTCTTTCTGGCTACGGACACGGGCAGGCTGCTCGGCTGGTTGCAGGAAGAAACCCGAAAATCAGGTGTGGAAATCCGCCTCGGCGAGGCCTTCCGCGGCGCCCGGCGGCAAAAGGACCATTGGGTTCTTGAGGAAACGGGCACGGCCTGCCGATTCCTGGTAGGCGCCGACGGCGCTCGCTCGCCGGTCGCCCGGCTCATGGATCTGGGCCGTAACACGCAATATCTGAAGGGCGTGGAGTACGCATACGAAGCACTGGACCAGGCCGAGCTGAGCCTTCACTGCTTTGTCGATCCGGAGTTCGCTCCGGGTTATATCGGCTGGGTATTGCCTGGCGTAGGCGTTACGCAGGTGGGCCTGGCATGCCATTCGACGCATACGGTCGATCTTCGCGGGTTCATCCGGCGCATCGATCCCCTGTTCGGCCTGTCGAAGCGCAGGGTCCTGGAGAAGCGGGGCGGGATCATTCCGATCGGCGGCTTGCTGCGCAACTTCTACGGCGAGGGCGTACTGCTGCTCGGCGACGCGGCCGGCATGGTGTCGCCGCTGACGGCGGGCGGGATCCATCGCGCCTATCTCTACGGACGGCTGGGCGGGCAGGCGATCGCGCATTACCTGCGGCGCGGCGGGCCGCATCCGGGAGAAGTGATCCGCAAGGGCTATCCGGGCCGCCCCTGGCAACATGCGGCCCGTTGGGTCTACGACCATCTGCCCGCCGGCGCCATGCTGGAGGCCTCGCTGCGCATGCCGCGCGTGTTCAGGCGCGTGGCGGGTAAGATCTTTTTCGATCGCATGGGCTGGCCGGAATGAACGAGGAAAAACAGGCCGGGGCGCAGCCTGCCCCGGTCGGTCTGAGGGCCCAGATCGATTTGCCGGCGCCGACGGCGGCGTGGGTGCTGACGGCGCACGCGATAGCCCTGCTTTCGCCGCTGGTACTGCTTTGGGCCGTTCATGCGAACTGGGACCACGTGGCGGACCAGGCCAACGCGCCCGCGTTCTTCTACGTGGCCGTGGCCTTCATGATGGCGTCGGGGGCGTTTGAGTTCGCCCAGAACACCGCGGACCGCTGGTACCTGCTGCCGGGCATGGGCAGCACGACCAGCCCGGCGCTGGCGGACTTCCTGTTCTACATGTGCAACGCGCTGAGCATGATGGCGCTGATCACCGCCTGCGTGGGCGTCATCTGGTGGCTTCTGGCGGTCTGCGCGCTGTTGGCCGGGGTCTTCGCTTTTCTTTACCTGACCGGGCGGCCGCCATACATGGCTTTCGGGGTGCTTGGCTTTATCTCCACGTTTGCGCTTTATTTCACCTTCGAGAATCCCATCGTGTTCCTGCAGATGGTTACCGGGCAGCTCACCCTGTACTTCTTCACGCTGTTGCTCAAGACCCGTGCCCAATCGCTGCACGGCTGCGTGGCCCTGGTCAGCACTTCCGGCCTTTGGGTTATTGCCTGGGGCATCCACGGCAGCGCGCAGGGAAGGCCGCAGGGCTGGGTGGTTCTGATCGTGCTGGCCGTGGCCGCGGGCGGGCTGGCTCTCGCCCTGAAGCCGCGGCTGGGCAGGCTGAGGGCGACGCCGCGCCCCCCGGGGTAGCGGCAGGGGCCCGGCGGGACCCCCAGTGGGGGGGGGGGGGGGGGGGGCGGGCTGGCCCCGCCGCCGCGCCCCCAGGGTTAGCGGCAGGCGCCGAGCAGTACTCCGATGCGGCGGAAGCGGCGGAGCTGCGCTTCGCCCTGCCTGATCAATGCGGGCCGGGCTTCCGCCGGCGCCTGCTGCATCATGTTTTCCAGCAGCTCGGCGCCCGTTTGCGTGCTACCGTCGAGGATCATGGCCAACAGCCCCGCGGAAAGCACGCCCAGTTCTTCGGTCCGCATGCGGCCTGCGCTGTCGCGCCTCAACAGGAGGAAGGAAGGCACGTCGGGAGGCGCATCATCCAGCTTTTCGCTCTTGCCGCGGTGCACGGGGTAGCGCAGGGTAAGCAGGCGCAGCAGCGGCGAAGGCGCGGGCATGCCGGCGATGACGTCGCCATCGGGGTCGATCTCCGGGTTCGGCGCCGGGTCGGCGGCATTGCGCAGTCTGCGCTTCTCCGACTCGTAGAGCAGGAGTTCGCCCAGCCACTGGGGGTCGTTCGCGCGCTTCGGCCGAGCCTTGCGGTACCAGGCGTGCAGTTCGCCGGCCATTCGCGGGAAATACGGTGTTTCGGCATGGTGTTCGCGCAAAAAGTCCCGGATGAGGTCGGAAAACGCCGCCTTTCCGAGTTGCTTGCGCGCCACCGGGAAATTGGCTCCCAGCAAGCGTGACAAGTTGCCGAACACGAGGCGCCGATAGATGGCGAGACGCCGGTCCTCGGGGCCTTCCGGCGGCGGGTTTGCCCGGGGGTCGCGCAGGTGGGCGGTCAGCTGCCGCTGCAGGGCCTGAAAGTCATTGGTCATGCGCTGGCGCGCTGGACGTCGCGGATTCGGGTTACCTCGGCCAGCAGTTCCGGCAGGGGCGGCTGGTTGAAGTCGCGTTCCAGGACGGTGGGACGGGGGCCCAGGCGCCGGTAGGCGTATTCGAGCAGGTCCCAGACTTCCTCCTTGACGGACGCGCCGTGCGTATCGATCAGCAGGTCCGGCGCTTCGTCGTAGTGGCCCGCGGTGTGCAGGTACAGCACCCGGTCGGCGGGAATGGCGTCGAGGAAGGCGCGCGGGTCGAAACCGTGGTTGGTGCTGTTTACGTACACGTTGTTGACATCGAGCAGCAGACCGCAGTCCGCTTCTTCCAGCACCGCGGTCAGGAACTCGGCATCGTCCATTTCCGCGCCCATCGATGCGTAGTAGGACACGTTTTCCACGGCGATTCGCCGGCCCAGGATGTCCTGCACCCGCCGGATTCGCCCGGCCACATAGCGAACGGCTTCGCCGGTATACGGGATCGGCAGCAGGTCGTAGAGCTGGCCCTCGTCGCCGGTGTAGCTCAGGTGCTCGGAGTAGAGCCGCACGCCGTATTCGTCCATCCAGGCACCCACGTCGCGCACCAGCGCCTCGTTGAGCGGATGGGGGCCGCCGATCGACAGCGAGAGTCCGTGGGCGATGACCGGCCAGCGCTCGGTGAAGAAACCGAGCCGGCTGCCGAGCGCGCCGCCCACGCCGATCCAGTTTTCGGGGGCCAGCTCGAAGAAATCGACTTCCTCGGGCGGTTCTTCGGTGAACGGCTTGAGATAGGGGCGGCGGAGGCCGAGGCCGGCGCCGGAGATTCCATCGATTGCGGGGGTCATTCGTCTCCCGGATTCTACTCTTTGGGGCGCAGGCGCTTCGGGTACTCGCAGAGGTCGGCGATCGCGCATTCGTGGCAGCGGGGCTTGCGCGCCTGGCAGACATAGCGGCCGTGCAGGATCAGCCAGTGGTGGGCGTGCTGCAGGTATTCCTTCGGGGTCAGGCGCATGAGCCGCTTCTCCACCTCGAGCACGTTCTTGCCCGGCGCGATCCGGGTGCGGTTGGAGAGGCGGAAAACGTGCGTGTCCACGGCGATGACCGGCACGCCGAAGGCGGTGTTCAGGATCACGTTGGCGGTCTTGCGGCCCACTCCGGGCAGCGCTTCCAGCGCCTCGCGCTCGCGCGGGACCTGCCCGCCGTGCTTCTCGAGCAGCATCCCGCTCAGGGCCACCAGGTTGGCCGCCTTGGCGTTGAACAGGCCGATCCGGCGGATGTGCCTGCGGATGCCCGCCTCGCCCAGCGCCAGCATGGCTTCGGGCGTGTCCGCCTCGGCGAATAGAGTCTTCGTGGCCTGGTTTACGCTGACGTCGGTGGCCTGGGCGGACAGCACCACGGCCACCAGCAGTTCGAAGGGCGAACCGTAGGAAAGCTCCGTCGTTGGGCGCGGATTCGACCGGCGCAACCGCCGGAAGATCTCCGCTCGCTTTTCGGCGTTCAGCGCTTGGCCGTGACCAGCCCCGGCTGGCTTGCGTAGAACTCGGACAACTCGTTCAGCTGCTCGTCGCTGAGCATGTTGAGGAAGGCGTTCATCGAGATGTCGCTGCGATCCCCGTTGAGGTACTGACGGATGGTCTCGTTCAGGTAGTCGGCATGCTGGCCGGCCAGATGCGGAAACTCCGTCGTGATGCTGACGCCGTTTACCCCGTGGCAGGACACGCAATAGATGCCGGACTCGGGCGGCTGGACCTCGGTGTCAGGCTCTACCGTGGCCTCGCCCCCGAAGTAAGCGGCGATGTCTCTGAGTTCCTGTTCGGTCAGGTCGGCCGCCTGCGCATGCATGCCGTCGTGCACGCGATCGTCGCCCGCGTAGCCCTGGAGCGCCTTGACGATGTAGTTGGGGTTCTGACCCCCCAGGCGCGGCACGTGGTAGGGCGGGTAGGTGGTCATGTTGCCCTCGATGCCGTGGCAGCCCAGGCAGGGTTCGGCGAGTATGCGGCCGCGCTCCGGGTCGCCCGCGTTCGGGTCGTCCTGGGCCGTCAATTGCGAAGAAAGGGCCGCCGCCACCATGAAGGCCGCCACTTGAAATTTCTTGTTCATGCCTTGAATAGCCTCCGCTATAGCACGTAAACGAAGATGAACAGGCACACCCACACCACGTCAACGAAGTGCCAGTACCAGGACACCGCCTGGAAGCCGAAGTGCTCGTTGGGCGTGAAATGTCCTTTGAGGATCCGGAACCAGGTCACCGTGAGCATGATCACCCCCAGCGTGACGTGTGCGCCGTGGAACCCGGTCAACATGAAGAAGGTCGAGCCGTAAATGCCGGTGCTCAGTCTCAGATCCAGATCCTGGTAGGCATGCACGTACTCCTCGATCTGGAAGTACAGAAACAAGCCGCCCAGCAGGACCGTCAGCAGGGTCCCGATGTTCAGCAGCTTGCGGTTATTGTTCTTCAGCGCGTGATGCGCGATGGTGATGGTGACGCTGGAAGTCAGCAGAATCAGCGTGTTCCAGAGCGGCAGGCCGCCCCAGCCCATGGGTTCGAAGCTGCCTTGCGCGTCGCCGCCGATCTCGCCGGGGCCGTTGGTGGGCCACTCCGCCTCGAAACCGGACCACAGCAAGCTGTTGGTGGCCTCGCCGATGCCGTCGCCGCCCAGCCATGGCACCGCCAGCACGCGCGCGTAGAAAAGGGCGCCGAAGAAGCCGAAGAAGAACATGACCTCCGAGAAGATGAACCAGGCCATTCCCTGGCGGAAGGAGCGGTCGACCCAGCCGCTGTAAAGGCCGGCGATGTTCTCCTTGATCACGGTCCCCAGCCAGCCGAACATCATGACCGTCAGCCCGGCCAGGCCCAGCAGCAGCACGGACCTCCCCGCTTCCGAGCCGTTCAGCCACAGCGCCCCTCCGAGCGCCATGACGAACATGGAAACGGACGCCACGGCGGGCCAGGGGCTGCCATGCGGTACGTAGTAGTTAGCCTTGGTGTCGGCCATTCAATTCCTCCTCAACCGGGGCTCCGCGGTAAAAAGGGTGTATGCCAGCGTCACGGTCTCGACGTGCGCCGGCAGTTCGGGATCAATCGTGAAGCGCATCGGCAGCTCGCGCCGCTCGCCGGCCGCGAACGCCTGCTCCTCGAAACAGAAGCAGACCTGCTTCGATACGTGGCTCACCGCCTCCAGCGGCCGCACGGCGGGCCGGGTGACGGAAATGACGTCATGCTGGAGCAGGTTGCGGGCGAAAAAGACGGTCTCGGCCGTGCGCCCGGGCGTGACTTCGATGCTGAGGTCCCCTGGCTGAAAATCCCAGGCCGCCGGGTTCATCGTGTTGGTCAGAAACTCCACGGTGACCGTGCGCTGATCGTCGATCTCCAGCGCGTGGGCCGTGCCGGCCGGCTGGGTCGCCCGGGTCAGGCGCTCCGAGTCCAGCCCGGTGAGTTCGCAGAAGACATCGTACAGCGGCGCCAGCAGGAAGGCGAAGGCGAACATGCCCGCCACCGCGCCGCCCAGCGTCAGCACCAGGCGCCGGTTGCCGTACTTGCTCCAGGGCGACTTCATGCGCCGCTCCTCAGCCATTGCGCCAGGATGAAGCCGCCGTAAAACGCCGCCGCCAGCAGCACCAGCAGGGCGGCGTGGACGCGCTTCCGGGACATCTGCAACATGGGCCCGCCGTGAACCGCCTAGACCTTGGGCGCCGTCTCAAAGGTGTGGTACGGCGCCGGCGAGGGCACGGTCCACTCCAGGCCCTGCGGGTCGTCCCAGACCTTTTCGGTGGCCTGCTTCCCGCCCTTGACGCACTTGATCAGCATCCATACGAACAGCAGTTGCGACAGGCCGAAACCGAACGCGCCGATGGTCGAGATCATGTTGAACTCGGTGAACTGCACGGCGTAGTCCGGGATCCGCCGCGGCATGCTGGCCAGTCCCAGGAAGTGCTGCGGGAAGAACAGGACGTTGACGAAGATGGTCGACAGCCAGAAGTGCCACTTGCCCAGCGTCTCGTTGTACATGTGGCCGGTCCACTTGGGCAGCCAGTAGTAGACGCCGGCGATCACGCCGAAGATGGCGCCCGGCACCAGCACGTAGTGGAAATGCGCCACAACGAAGTAGGTGTCGTGGTACTCGATGTCCGCGGGCACCAGCGCCAGCATCAGTCCGGAGAAGCCGCCGATGGTGAACAGGATGACGAAGGCGATGGCGAACAGCATCGGTGTCTCGAAACTGATCGAGCCGCGCCACAGTGTCGCCAGCCAGTTGAATATCTTCACCCCGGTCGGCACCGCGATGAACATCGTCGAGATCATGAAGAACAGCATTCCGGCCTGCGGCATGCCCACCGTGAACATGTGATGCGCCCAGACGACGTACGACAGGAATGCGATCGCCGAAGTCGCGATGACCATCGAGGTGTAGCCGAACAGCGGCTTGCGCGCGAAGGTGGGAATGACCTGCGAAATGATCCCGAACGCCGGGAGGATGAGGATATAGACCTCGGGATGCCCGAAGAACCAGAAGATGTGCTGGAACATCACCGGGTCGCCGCCGCCCGCCGCCAGGAAGAAGCTGGTGTCGAAATAGCGGTCGGTCAGAAGCATGGTGATGGCGCCCGCCAGCACCGGCATCGCGCCGATCAGGAGGTAGGCGGTGATCAGCCAGGTCCACACGAACAGCGGCATCTTCATGAAGCCCATGCCGGGCGCGCGCATGTTCGTGATCGTCACGATGATGTTGATCGCGCCCAGGATGGACGAGGCGCCCAGCATGTGCAGCGAGAACACCACGAAGGGGAAGGCGTCGCCGGTTTGCAGGATCAGCGGCGGATACAGCGTCCAGCCGCCCGCCGGAGCGCCGCCCGGCATGAACAGCGTCGCCAGCAGCAGCAGGAAGGCCGGCGGCAGGATCCAGAAACTCCAGTTGTTCATGCGCGGCAGCGCCATGTCCGGAGCGCCCACCATCAGCGGGATCTGCCAGTTGGCCAGACCCACGAAGGCCGGCATCAGCGCGCCGAAGATCATCACCAGCGCGTGCATGGTGGTCATCTGGTTGAAGAAGTGCGGGTCCACCAGCTGCAACCCGGGCTGGAACAGCTCGGTGCGGATGATCAGCGCCATGGTGCCGCCCACCAGGAACATGATCAGGCTGAACACCAGGTACAGCGTGCCGATGTCCTTGTGGTTGGTAGTGGTGAGCCACCGCCGGATACCCGAGGCGTGCGGGCCGTCGTGATGTTCTTCGTGTGTCGTATCGCTCATGTTCGCTTACCCTGGGTTATCGGGCGGATGCGCCGCCGGCTGGGGCGGTCGATGCCTGGCTGATGGCGGCTTCGGCTTCGGGCTCCGGCTCGGCCGGCGCCGTCAGCCCGGCCACCCATGCGTCGAATTCGTCCTGCGGCAGGACCTCGACCACGATGGGCATGAACCCGTGTCCTCGCCCGCACAGCTCCGCGCACTGGCCGCGGTAGGTTCCCGGCTTCTCGGCCTTGAACCAGGTTTCGTTGATCGTGCCGGGCACCGCGTCGCGCTTGACGTAGAACTCCGGCACCCACCAGGCGTGGATGACGTCGTTGGAAGTAAGCTGCAGCTTCACCTTCTTGCCCACCGGCACGACCATCGGCTTGTCGACGTCGCGCAGGTAGTGCTCGTGCAATTCAAGGCCCGCGCCCCGTATCGACGCGGCGTTGCTGGCGTCGTCGATGTTGCTGAAGAAGCTGATGCCGTGGTCCAGGTACTCGTAGCGCCATTTCCACTGGTAGCCGGTGACCTTGATCCTGAGGTCCGCTGCCTGCGTGTCCTCCATCTCGATCAGCACCCGGGCGGTGGGGATCGCCATGCCGACCAGGATCAGGACCGGGATGACGGTCCAGATGATCTCGGCCTTGGTGCTGTGGCTGAACTTCGCGGCCTGCGCGCCCTGCGACTTGCGGAACTTGACCAGCGAATAGCCGAGCGCCCCGAACACGATGATGCCCATGACCACGCAAATAATCAGGGCCATGTGGTGCAGGCCGCGTACCTTGTTTCCGAGTTCCGTGGCGCTGGCGGGGAAGTCCAGGGCCCAATCCGCGGCCGCCGGTCCGGCCATGGCCAGCCCGGCCGCGGCGATTCCCAGGAACAGCCAGCGGCCGTGTGCCTTGCTGCAATTCATCAAACAGTTGCTCCTTTTTCTTCCGTGGCAACCGGCAAACGCGTCAATTCGCGCAAACGCCGGCACAACGATTGCCTTTCTTCCTCCGTCAGGCAGGCAGCCAACTCACAGGACGTGCCGCCGGCTCCCAAAAAAAGGCGCCCAGGCAAGGCAGGACTCGCACCCGGTTCGATCCAGGCTCGGGTCCAGGGCCGGGGGAATTCTACATGCTCCTGACGTCCGGCATAACCCCTGCGCACGTGCACGTGGCGTTTGCCGAAACGGACGGTCTCGCGATAGCGGCCGCGACGCACGGTAATGGCCAGCGCGGCGCCCAGAACGGCCAGTTCCAGGCCGGCGAAAGGCAGGATCAGCCAGTAGCCCCGAAGCGCCCAGGCCCCCGCAATTCCCAGCACCGGGAGCGTCATCGCGACGAACAGCCAGAACGCGCCACGGCCGGTGAAATTGCTGTTGGGGCGGATTACGATTCGGGGAGCGGAATCACCTGTGCTCATCGACCTTTAATTTTACCTGGGAGAGCGGGCATTGCCCGCTCGGGTTCACTGCAACCGGGACTGTGCTGGCTCGGCTGGGACGCAGTCGCCACGGTATTCCACGGGGCAGGCATTCAGCTATACCCCGCCTGCAGGCACAGGTTGTCGATGGCGATGTTGTAGTCCATGCGCTCGCCGCCCCAGCCGCAGCGCGCGGTGTGGGCGTCGATGTTCAGGCCGCGCGCCGCGTTGAGCGCCGCCAGCCGCTGGGCGCCGTCGGCTGCGGAGGCGGTTCCGGGCTTTTCGCAGTTGTTTCCGCGGAAACATTCCTCGTGGGGCCCGTGCGCCAGGCCTGTCCTCCCCGCCGGCGGGAGCACCCGGCCATCCGGGCGCGTGAACTCGATCTCGCCCGCGTTCATGCGAACGCCGTAACCGCCTTCATGCACCTGCCGGTGATGCTGAGAACATAGCGTGACCAGGTTGTCGAGCCGGGTCTCGCCGCCGTCGGCCCAATGCTTGATGTGATGGGCGTGCACATAGCGGGAACGGTCGCAACCGGGGAAGCGGCAGCCGCCGTGCTCAAACGACGCGCCGCTGCTCTCGGGCACGTCGCAAAGTGCGTCGTGGGCGATGTGCACCACCACCTCGTGGGCGCCGTTGGCCGAACCCGAGCACGTCCCGGCCAGATAGCGCCCGAGGATGTGCTCCAGCGCGTCGGCGCGCCGCTGACCCACACTACGCCGGGGTGTTTCCGCGGAAACATTTTCAGGCCGCGCATCCCAAAACGGCGGCAGCGCGGATTTCGTCCGGGATGTTTCCGCGGAAACATTTTCGGGAACTTCGCTCCACCGTTGCCGCCGCGCAGACTGCGCCTCGGATGTTTCCGCGGAAACATCGACGCTCTCCGCATCGCCGGCGCGCTCCTCGAGTTGCGCGTGGGCGGCTTCCAGCGCCTTGAACAGCATCTCGCCTGCCTCCGGCGCAAGGCGGGCGTTCAGTCGCACGCTGCCGTCGCTTTCCCGCCAGCAGTCCAGGTAGCGCCGCTCGTGCATGGCTTCGGCCTCGTCGCGCTCGAGATGGCGCACGGCGCGCCGGAAGCCCCGCACGGTGCGTTCCACATGCGCGGCCGTGCCGTTCAGGGCGATGCTCAAGAGCGTGTCTTCCGTCTCCGCCGTCGCCACGCGCGTGAGCGCGCGGACTTTCGAATACGACAGCCGCCCCTCGCCGAAGGCGCCGGCGATCTTCGGCAGCGACGTCAAGGCCCGCGCCACCCGCACCTTTTCTCTCGCGGCCACCGGGCCGATGCCGCATTGCCAGCTCAGCCAGTGGGCGCAATTCGCTATGCCGTGCTGGGCCCAGCCCTCCCTGCGGTCGAACTCCGCCAGCAGCGCCAGGAACTGCGCGGTGGCGGCGTTAATGTGTCCCCACAACTCGGTGATCTCCGCCTCCAGGGCCTTAAGAGACGCGTCTTCGCGCTGCCGCTCGGCCATGCGCACGGCGGGATCGGGGTGGGGATATCGCGGCCCGGCGCCCACAGCAGCCGGAAACTCGGCGTCGCGAACAGGGGCAGAGGAAGAAGTGCGTTGAAAGTCCATTTTGAGGCTCCGTTCAATCCGTTGAAGTCCCCCGAACTATAGCATGAATCAACAGAAAAATCAATCTCTTACGGGCTCTACCCGACCTTTGCCAGCTCACCCGCGACCATCCCAAAGACTGAGCCAATTGCTTGACTGGCTCGCTACGCTCCCTTCGGGACAATAGTGCGGGACGCCTTCACTCCCAGGATGCACTATGCTTGCCGCCCCTTCCAAAAATTGCGTGAACATGAAACTTCGCATTGCTCTAATCCTGCTGCTTACCGCGCCGGCCCTCGCGGCCGGCAAGCCCAGCTTCGCGCCCGAGGACGTGTTCTCGCTGGCCTACGCCAGCAACCCGCAGGTGAGTCCCGACGGCTCCTTCGTGGTCTACACGCGCAACTTCATGGACATCATGGAGGACCGGCGCCGGTCCAACCTGTGGCGCATCGACATCGACGGGCAGAATGCGCGGCCGCTCACCACGGGGGCTGTGAACGACAGAGGCGCGCGCATCGCCCCGGACAACGAACGCGTCGCCTATCTTTCCAGCGACGGGCGCGGCGTGCAGATTTTCGTACGCTGGATGAGCAGCGGCGAGACGCTGCAGGTCACGAGGCTGGACCGCGCCCCCCGTAATCTCGCCTGGTCGCCCGACGGCCAATGGCTGGCGTTCGCCCTGCTGGTCCCCTCCAAGCCGCCCACGATGGGCTCACTGCCCGCCAAGCCCAAGGGCGCGAACTGGGCCCAACCCGCGGAAGTCGTGCAGCGCGCCATATTCCGGGCGGACGGGGCAGGGCGCCTGCCGCATGGATATACGCATCTCTTCGTCGTCTCGGCGCAGGGCGGCGCGCCCAGGCAGCTGACCTCGGGCGATTACCACCACGGCGGCTCGATAGCCTGGTCGCCCGACAGCTCACGCCTCTATTTCTCCGGCAACCGCAACGAAGACGCCGAACTCAACCCGAACAACTCCGAGATTTACCGGGTCGGCCTGGACGGGGGCGATGTCGAGGCGGTGACCGACCGCGACGGCCCGGACAATTCCGTGTCCGTTTCGCCGGACGGGACGATGTTGGCCTGGACCGGTTATGACGACCGGGTGCGCAGCTACCAGGTCACGCGCCTGTACGCCATGAACACGGACGGGAGCGGGCGGCGCGAACTGCTGCCGGACCTCGACCGCGACGTCTCGCGGCCGCGCTGGTCCGCCAACGGCAAGGGCCTTTATTTCGCCTACGAAGACAAGGGCCTGACGCGGCTGGCGTACGTGGATTTGCGCGGCAGACTCACCGACGTCACCGGCGAGCTGGGCGGCCTGGCCTTGACCCGGCCGTACACCGGCGCGCAGTTTTCCCTGGGCGGCCACGATAACTACGCCAGTTCCGCGGGGCGGCCACCTCCGCCGCCGCGTCCCCCCGCGCCCCCCCCCCCCCCCCCGCCGATATCGCCGTCGGCCGCGGCACCGAGCCGCCCCGCCGGCTTACCCGGCTCAACGCCAACCTGCTCGACTACCGCGAGCTGGGG